>CXWL01011408.1_pt1 | contig 31582 bp, 31 predicted proteins | sample 590931 | NCBI WGS metagenome assembly CXWL01 (sample SAMEA3498368, study PRJEB10139) | groundwater metagenome | biome: water well; material: biofilm material | place: Germany | collected 2015-04-27
AAGATTGACGAAGAAACCACTGTTCAGCCTGACAATTTGGTGGTTTGTGGGGAGCTGGAAAAAGCGGCCTATCTGAGCAAAACTCCAACCTTAATTTTCGAAATACTTTCCAAGTCCACAGCACATAAGGACCGTACTACCAAATTCAAACTCTATGAGCGGGAAGGTGTTCGGCACTACGTGATCGTTGACCCAGAAGAAGGCATTGCCAAGGTCTATCGCTTGCATGAAGGGCGCTACATCAAGGTGCTGGATGCCAACAAGGACAATGTTGAGTTTGACTTAGGAAAATGTAGTATTCAGTTCGAATTCGCCAAAATTTGGTTGTAATCACAGATAAAATATGGAATGTGAGCTGAAAATGAATAACCTAAAACCTTCGCCAAAAATCGCCGTCCTTCACAATCATTTCTCACCAGTTCACACCGCCCCGGACTCCGCACTTATCTGGAATCAGTCCATATTGCAGAATTCAGAGTAGAATATGGGGAGTGACTACGAGCTTTTTTTCCCAATCATCGACCTTTACCCCAATACAATTGAACATAATCAGTCGATAACCGTGGCCGCATGAAGCTTCGTTACAATAAAAAATTCAACCCAAGTAAGAAGGAGGAATAATGTTGCAAACCATACAAGTAGAAATCGACGCCACAGGTCATATCCACCCAATGGAAGCGCTGTCTTTCAAACCGGTTGGCAGAGCATTGCTAACACTATTAGACCCCACCATCGAAACAATACCTTGGCAGACAAACGAAGGGCGCGGCAGTGTACAGCGAGCCTTAACGCTACTCTCATCACCACGCTTTGCTCACCGACCTGCCACCAAAGCAAGCGAAGTCATGCAGCACGTAATAGCCATGCGTGATGAATGGGGCGCCAGTAAATGATTCGAAGGGTTTATCTCGATACCTGCTGTGTCATTTATTTGCTTGAGGATGTTCCAATTTTTAGCGAACAAATTCGCAAACACATGACGAATAATACCGATGCTATCTTATGCGTATCACCGCTGGCTCGACTAGAAATTTTAATTAAACCGACTATCGACGGTAACGCAGCGTTAATTGCTGATTACGAAATTTTTTTGGCCGATCAACAATGGCTGACAATCGGCGATGCCGAATTTGACCGCGCCCTTGCGTTGCGTACAAGCCATAAAATAAAAACCCCGGACGCACTCCATTTGGCGACAGCTATGCAGCACGATTGCATCGAGTTCTGGACGAATGATGAACGATTGCAACAAGTGGCTATTGGAATGGCAGTTAATATTTTTGATCGGCAAGAGCAAAATTGAAAATTTCCGCTTCTGATTTGCTGCCACCCCCTGTAAATTGCTGGCTGGTAATTTGAAGAATGGACTTGACAGAAAACCGATATTGCTTGCGTTTTACCAGTTTTGGAATCGAGTGCGTGGTTATTGCACACCCGATTCATGTGCATTGCGCATGAAGAACTACAACCAGTGATTGATGAGCTTCCTTTGGATGACCTGCACAACCTCAGAAACCAGATGGTACACGAATACGTTGAAGACCCTGTTGTACTCAGCAGTGCCCTGCAAACCGGCCATGATTTTGTACGGCACTCATTGTCACAGCCAACAAAATGATTACCGAAATCAATCGGCGGGGCTGGGTATGATGCAAAATACCACGCTGAAAGTGATAATGCCTAGATTAGCCTTATTAAAGATAGTCAATATGATCCCTGCACTTTTCCAGAAAAATAGAACATGAAAGCCGTTATTCTTGCCGGTGGGCTTGGTACACGAATTAGCGAAGAAACAACTGTTCGACCTAAACCAATGGTTGAAATTGGTGGTAAGCCGATACTCTGGCATATCATGAAAACCTATTCAGCCCACGGCATACATGATTTTGTTATTTGCTGTGGCTATAAAGGCTATATAATTAAGGAATATTTTGCCAATTATTTTTTGCATATGTCGGACGTGACATTTAATATGCAAAACAACCAGATGGAAGTACATCAACGCAATGCTGAGCCATGGCGTGTAACGCTAGTAGATACGGGAAAAGTACAATGAAAGCCCCCTTCTATTGCAAAAAGCGAGTGAACAATGATTTTTTTCAAGGCAGTATGCCCAGCTTATGCAGAATTAAAAAGCCTCATCAATGTGTTTTTAAATGAATGAGGCTGACCCCTTATATGTTTTAACATAATGGGCTGCTTGCAAAATAGCCCATTATGAAGAATTGAATTAGTTAAAACTGTGCTTATCCGGTTAACACAGACTCCGGAAATGTATTCCTATTTTCAGGCCGAAAGTGGCATGCCTCCTAGCTCTCAGACGCCCGTAGCCGATACCTCTATGCTAGTTGTGCCGCGATTTCGACCCACAAGTGGAGTCTCCCTCTTAGTGTCTGTGACAACCGGATAAGCATGGTTAAAACTACATAGTAGTTTTTTAGGCAGAATTAGAAGTGTAGTATTGCAAGCAGATCATAATGAAAAATAATAAAATTCTTATAACTGGGTCCGATGGTTTCATTGGCTCTCACCTCACCGAAACATTGGTTAGTCAAGGGTATAGTGTCAGGGCCTTTGTGCTTTACAACTCTTTTAATTCATGGGGCTGGCTTGATCATGCGCCCAAAGATATACGTGACAATTTAGATGTCTTTGCTGGCGATATTCGTGATCCTCATGGAGTGAAAGAGGCGATGAAAGGATGTAATGCGGTGTTGCATCTGGCCGCCCTTATAGCCATTCCTTACTCATACCATTCGCCCGACACCTATGTTGATACCAATGTTAAAGGCACTCTTAATGTGCTGCAAGCGGCGCGTGAGCTTGGTGTTAAGAGGGTGATTCATACCTCGACCAGCGAGGTTTATGGTACAGCGCGTTTTGTGCCGATTACCGAAGAGCACCCTTTGCAGGGGCAATCTCCGTACTCGGCCACCAAGATCGCAGCGGATCAGTTGGCCTATTCCTTCTACGCATCCTTTGGTCTGCCGGTAGTGATTGCACGACCATTCAATACCTATGGCCCGCGCCAATCTGCCCGTGCTGTGATCCCGACCATCATCACCCAGATCGCCAATGGTCGGCGACAGATCAAACTCGGCGCGGTATCGCCCACACGCGATTTCAACTTTGTGCGGGATACGGTGGATGGTTTCATTGCTGCACTGAATTCCGACCAGGGTCTAGGCGAAGTGGTCAATTTTGGCAGTAACTTCGAGATTTCCGTAGGCGACACGGCACAGTTGATTGCTGAAGTCATGAATACCGAGATCGAGATTATTACAGATGAAGCCCGCTTGCGCCCTGAAAACTCCGAGGTTGAACGATTGTGGGCCGATAACGCCAAAGCCAAGCAACTCTTTGGCTGGCAACCCAGCTATGGCGGTCGAGAGGGATTCAAACGTGGTTTGGCCGAAACCGCAGAATGGTTTACGCAACCCGACAATCTGCGTGGTTACAAGGCGGATATCTATAACCTATGAATGCCGTGAGCACCCCGTCTATACTCGCTGAACAAGTCGTCACTGCCATACGTACAGTCGTCGGTCCGGGGCCAGTGGCTCTGCACGAACCAAGTTTTACCGGCAACGAATGGATGTATCTCAAAGAGTGTCTCGATTCGACCTTCGTCTCTTCGGTGGGCAAGTTTGTCGATCGCTTCGAGGCTGAATTAGCTTCCTTTACCGGTGCCAAACACGCAGTTGCCGTGGTCAATGGCACAGCGGCGCTGCACATCGCGTTAAAGCTCGCGGGCGTCAAAGCCAACGACGAAGTTTTGATCCCCGCGCTCACCTTTGTCGCCACCGCCAATGCCGTCACTTATTGTGCGGCCACGCCACATTTTATCGATAGTGAGGCTCGCACCCTGGGTGTGAATGCAGTAAAATTGCGTGACTATCTATCCAGCCACACCGAGCAACGCGTCGGCCAGTGCGTTAACCGTGCTACCGGGCGCGTCATTCGCGCTATTGTGCCCATGCACGCCTTCGGTCACCCTGTTGCTCTGGATGAGCTGTTGGCTGTAGCTCACGATTTCAGCCTCGCGCTGGTTGAAGATGCGGCCGAGTCCCTGGGCAGTTACTACCACGGTCAACACACCGGCACCTTCGGGCTGATGGGTACGCTGAGCTTCAACGGCAACAAGACCATCACCACCGGCGGCGGGGGCGCAATTCTGACCAATGATGCCGAACTTGCACGCTATGCCAAGCACTTGACCACCACCGCCAAGCTGCCGCACGCCTGGGAATACCGGCACGACGAAATTGGCTATAACTATCGGATGCCTAATCTGAACGCAGCCTTGGGCTGCGCCCAGCTGGAGCAATTGCCCACGATGCTCGTCGCAAAAAGGGAGTTGTTTCAGCGTTATCAAGTGGCATTTACGCCGGTGGCAGAGGTCAAGCTGATGGCGGAGCCAGAGCAATGTCAAAGTAATTACTGGTTACAGACACTTTTGCTGGACACTGAACAAGCGGATCAGCGTGACGCCATATTGAAGGCCACCAATGACGCTGGTTTCATGACACGCCCTGCTTGGATTCTTATTCACGAACTGGCGCCATTTAAAGATTGCCCGCACATGGATCTTGCAGGCGTTCAGTTACTTGCGCAATGCCTGATTAATATTCCGAGCAGTTCGGGCCTGATCACAATCGCCTCATGAGCAAGCCCAATCTCATCCTGATCGGCGCTGGAGGACACGCTCGTGCGTGTATTGATGTTATTGAGCAGCACGACCAATACCAAATTGCTGGGCTAGTCGGCATGCCCGAGGAAATACATGCTCGGTTATTCGGTTATTCGGTTATCGCTACGGGCGATGATTTGCTGCAACTGACCAAAGAGTATCAATACGCCTTTGTTGCCATTGGCCAGATTCAGTCACCAGACAACCGCATCCGCCTCTATCGCCAGGCCTCTGAGCTAGGGTTCCAATTGCCGGTCATCATTGCCCCTACCGCTCATGTTTCCCGTCACGTTACCCTTGGCACAGGTACCATCGTGATGCACGGCGCTATCGTCAATGCCGGTGCTAGGGTGGGTATCAACTGCATCATCAACACACGTTCGCTGCTTGAGCATGATGCGACAGTGGAAGACCACTGCCACATCTCTACCGGCGCTATTCTCAATGGTGATGTGAGTATTGGTGCGGGCAGCTTTGTCGGCAGTGGCTGCGTTATTAAAGAGGGCGTTTCTTTAGGTAAAAACTGTGTAGTAGGTATGGCTCTTTCAGTGCGGCACAACTTAGCAGATAGCACCAAATTTATAGGTAATGATAAAACATGACAAACCGAACTCTCATTATTGCTGAAGCCGGCGTCAATCATAACGGCGACCTTGAGTTGGCCAAGCAGTTGATCGATGCGGCAGCGGAAGCCGGTGCAGATCTTGTCAAATTCCAGACATTCAACGCCAACCGCCAGGTCACACGCACTGCTAAAAAGGCTGCCTACCAGAACCAGACCACAGACGGCAAAGAATCCCAGCACGAAATGCTTTGCCGCCTGGAACTCACCGCTGAGATGCACAAGGAACTCATCGCGCACTGTGCGGCGCGCAACATCGGCTTTTTCTCCACCGGTTTTGATATCGAGAGTGTCGATCTGTTGGTGAGTCTGGGACAGGATCACTTCAAGATTCCTTCTGGCGAGATTACTAACCTGCCGTACCTGCGCCATATTGGCCGACTCGGCAAGGCCGTTATTTTCTCCACTGGCATGGCGACGATGGGCGAGATTGAGGCCGCAATCGACGTGCTTGAACAAGCCGGTACGTCGCGCGCCAACATTACAGTATTGCATTGCACCACTGAATATCCCACGCCCATGGCCGAAGTGAATCTGCGCGCTATGCAGAGCATTCATGCGGCCTTTGGCGTAGCGGTTGGTTATTCTGACCACACATCCGGCATTGAGGTGGCGATTGCCGCCGTGGCCATGGGTGCTTCCGTCATTGAGAAGCACTTTACGCTGGATCGTAATTTGCCCGGCCCCGACCACAAGGCCAGCCTAGAGCCAGAAGAACTCAAGGCTATGGCCGCTGCCATTCGCAATATTGAAATAGCGTTGGGCGATGGCATCAAACGCCTTACTCCGAGTGAAGTAAGGAACAAGCCCATCGTCCGTAAATCATTGGTGGCTAGCCAAACAATTAAAGCGGGCGAGGTCTTCAGCGCGCAGAACATTACCACCAAGCGCCCCGGCACCGGAATTTCACCCATGGGCTGGGATGAGCTCATGGGGCAAGTCGCGCAAAAAAACTATAACGAGGACGATTTGATATGAGTGACATAGCAAAAATCGAGAATTTAAAAGAGTTTATCTTTGAGATAAAAGGGCAAAAAATATTGCTTGATAGCGATGTGGCTCAAATCTATGGGGCTGAGACGAGGGATATCAAAAAAGCCGTTACAAATAACCCTGATAAGTTTCCCGATGGATATATCATGGAGCTTGATAATAATGAGTGGGATTCGTTGAAGTCGAAATTTTCGACTTCAACCAAGGGGGGCAAAGTAAAGTTCCCAAGTGCATTTACGGAAAAAGGGCTGTATATGTTGGCTACTATCCTCAAAAGCCCACAAGCAGCCCAAGCGACCATCTCGATAGTCGAGGCTTTATCAAAAATCAGAGAGTTGTCCAGAAGCATCAAAGAATTGTCAGTAGTCCAAGATAAAGCCGAACAAAAATCCCTCATGCAAATGAGTGGAGAGCTAATTGCTGACACCTTTGATGACGATTTGCAAACCAGCGACACGGAAACCTTGATCGAATGGAATTTCGCAGTTTTGAAGTTCAAGCACACGATAAAGGAAAAAAACAAATGAGGAAAATCTGTGTCATCACCGGCACCCGTGCCGAATACGGCCTACTGCGCTGGGTCATGCAAGGTATCATGGACGATCCTGAGCTAACCCTGCAAGTTATCGCCACCGGCATGCACCTGTCGCCTGAATTCGGCCTGACTTATCGCGAGATCGAGCAAGATGGGTTCCAGATCGACCGCAAGATCGAGATGCTAACTAGTTCGGACACACCTGTGGGCATCGCCAAATCCATAGGCTTGGGGTTGATTGGTTTTGCCGATGCCTTGAATGAATTGAGGCCAGATTTAATCGTCGTGCTCGGCGATCGGTTCGAAATTTTTGCGGCAGTGGCAGCCGTCCTGGTTGCCCGAATTCCGGTTGCCCACTTGCATGGCGGAGAGACCACGGAAGGTGCTTTTGATGAGGCACTTCGCCATTCGATTACCAAGATGTCGCACCTGCATTTCGTGGCAGCGGAAGAATACCGTCAGCGCGTGATCCAGTTAGGGGAACAACCTGAACGCGTGTTTCTGGTCGGTGGACTGGGCGTCGACAACATCAAGCGCTTGAAACTTCTCGACCGTGCAGAGTTGGAGGCCTCGCTTGATTTTACTCTCGGACAAAAAAACCTGCTTATTACCTTCCATCCGGTCACTCTTGAAACGGCAACCGCTGCCGACCAGATGTCTGTGCTTCTCACTGCCTTGGCGGAGCTGAAGGATACACAACTAATCTTTACCCTGCCAAATGCCGATACTGATGGTCGGGGGCTGATCAGAATGGTGGAACAATTTGTCGCACAGCAACCCAATGCTCGCGCATACGCATCCCTTGGACAACTACGGTATTTGTCGTGCATTGCCCAGGTTGATGCTGTGGTTGGCAACTCTTCCAGTGGCTTGCTAGAAGCTCCCAGTTTCAAGAAGGGAACGATCAATATCGGTGACCGCCAGCGGGGACGATTGCAAGCTGCAAGCGTGATCAATTGCGAACCGACTCGTCAGGGTATTGCAGCTGCCTTGGAAATGCTTTACGACGCTGATTTTCAAGCGAGCTTGAGCCTGGTACGAAACCCCTATGGTGAAGGTGGTGCAAGTGAAAAAGTGGTTAAAACCATAAAACACTATGTGATGGACAACATAACGAAGAAGGTTTTTTATGATTTACCTGTCTGTTTATTAGGGGCGAAATAAGTGAGTACAGATGAAGAAATCTGGCATCAGGCCGTCCTTCCCGCACATGCTACGATAGAGCAGGCGATACGCAACCTTGATCAGGTAGCGATCAAAATTGTCTTGGTGATCAACGAGGCGGGAGAACTGCAAGGAACGATATCTGATGGTGATATTAGGCGTGGCTTACTCAAGGGACTGAATCTTAATAGCCCGATCGCTAGCGTTATTCATCGCAATGCACTGGTGGTGCCGCCTGAGATGGGGCGTGACATGGTCATGCAGCTCATGGTAGCGAATAAAATCCAGCAGATCCCTGTAGTCAATGAGCAGCATCATGTCGTGGGTTTGTATCTCTGGGATGAAATTACCGCGCTACCCATGCGGCCTAACCTGATGGTCATCATGGCTGGCGGGATGGGTACACGGCTACGCCCGCATACAGAGAGTTGCCCCAAACCCTTATTGCCCGTGGCAGGTAAACCGATGCTGGAACATATCATTGAGCGGGCCAAGTTGGAGGGCTTTAGTCACTTTGTGCTGGCCGTTCATTACCTGGGTCATATGATCGAAGACTATTTTGGTAATGGCGAGCGCTTGCAAGTGCGGATCGATTACCTGCGCGAGCAGTCTCCGTTGGGTACGGCCGGTGCGCTGGGGTTGCTCAAGCCGCGCCCGGATGTTCCGTTTGTGGTGACTAACGGCGATGTTATTACCGATATCCGCTATGGCGAACTGCTCGATTTCCACACCCGCCACGATGCTATGGCTACTATGGCGGTGCGCGTACATGAATGGCAACACCCTTTTGGCGTGGTGCAGACCCGAGGTGTCGAAATTATCGGCTTCGAGGAAAAACCCGTGGCCCGCAGCCATATCAACGCGGGTGTCTATGTGCTTGAGCCTGCTACGCAGGGCTTTTTGAGTGCAAATGACCATTGCGATATGCCTACCCTGTTTGAACGCCTGCAGGCACATGCTAAGCGCACAGTGGCTTACCCGATGCACGAGCCTTGGCTGGATGTAGGCAGGCCGGATGATTTGATAGATGCAAATAATATACATACATAAATTGGAGTTACAACGTTGAAAGTAAATGTAGAAAATCTTCACTGGTGTTCAAGCTGCTTGACTATGTCAACCCGTCCCCGGATAACCTTTGATGCAAGTGGCCGATGTAACGCGTGCATATGGACGGAAAATAAAAAAAAGATAGATTGGGATGTGCGATTAAAAGAGTTGGAAAAATTACTTGAAAAGCACCGTCGGGTAGATGGCGGATTTGATTGTATGGTGCCGGTAAGTGGCGGCAAGGACGGATCTTATGTTGCCTACAACCTTAAGCATAAATATGGCATGACCCCGCTCTGTTTAACGGTTACTCCTGCACTGCCACTCTCGTTGGGTGATCAAAATCTGCGCGCATTCGTCGAGAGCGGTTACAACCATATTTCTATTAATCCAGATCACGAAGCCATGCGAGTGCTTAATAAAACGGGTTTTATTGAAATGGGGTTTCCTTACTATGGTTGGCTGATTGCCATACTTACTGCAGTAATTCGCGCTGCAACGGGGTTTGGCATTGGTTTGATTTTTTACGGAGAAGATGGGGAGGTAGAGTATGGAGGATCTACTGAAACATCCAAGAATCCAATCTACGATGTTCACTATCAAAAGAAGGTGTATCTCGAAGGCGGGTATGAAAAAGTGTTGGCGGCCTCCGGTTTGACCGATAATGAACTTTATTTTTTTCGTTTTCCGAGTGACGACGAGCTTCGAGCGCATCCGATTCAGCTTACTCACTGGTCCTATTTTGAAAGCTGGGATCCCTATAGAAATTATCTCGTAGCTAAGGAGCGCTGTGGTCTCAAAGAGGCGGAAGATTCAAATGCCGGAACATTTACTAATTTTTCACAAAACGACCAAGCGCTTTATGTGTTGCACACGTATCTGATGTATTTGAAATTCGGTTTTGGCAGAGCAAATCAAGACGCGTGTATTGAGGTGCGTCGCGGTGCAATGGATCGACAGCAGGCGGTCAATCTAGTGCGGCTTTATGATGGGCATTATCCTGAAGAGTTTATGGAACTATATCTAAATTATTACCAGATGACCCAAGACGAATTTGATGCGGTACTTGACCGATATGCCAATCGCGATTTATTCGAAAAAATTAATGGCCGCTGGAAGCCAAAGTTCATTGTTACATGATGAGTTCCCGCATTACTGTTATTGATTATGGCATGGGCAATATGTGGTCCGTGCTTAGTGCGCTACGATATTTGGGTTGCAACCCCATAGTTAGCAGTGACCCAAATGAAATTGCACGGGCAGAGTTACTTTTGTTACCGGGTGTCGGGTCTTTTCGGAAAGCAATGCTCACACTACGGCAGACGGGGCTCGATCAGGCCATCCTTGAAGCCGTTCAAGTTAAGCAGAGCAAAATTCTTGGTATTTGTCTGGGCATGCAGTTGATGGGGAACTGCGGTTCTGAGGATGGCGATACCCCGGGTCTTGGATTGATACCCAATCCTGTTGAGGTGTTCACAACACAAGAAATCGGCGCTAACAAAATACCTCACATTGGTTTTGATCTAGTGCGCAGTAACCCGGATGCGCGTCTTTTTCGAGGATTGCCGGAGGCGGCCGATTTCTATTTTGTCCACTCGTACCGCATGTTGCATGAGGGCTTGAATGGGAAAGCGGCTACCTGCAGGTACGGCGTCGAATTTCTGGCCGCCTATGAACAAGACAATATTTACGCTACCCAATTTCACCCTGAGAAAAGTCAGACCAATGGCTTGGTGCTGTTGAAAAACTTTTTGGCTCAATAGTCATTATGCTTAAAAAACGCCTGATATTTACGCTGCTTTACAACCAAGGGCAGTTCATGCTGAGCCGAAACTTTCGCTTGCAGAAAGTGGGCGACCTTAAGTGGCTGCAAACCCATTACAATTTTTCGCACATTTCTTTTTCTATTGACGAGTTGATTGTGCTTGATGTCACTCGGGGCGAACGGAATACTGCGGATTTTTGCGATGCGTTGAAAGCCTTGGCTGAAGGCTGTTTTGTTCCTGTCGCCGCCGGGGGCGGTGTTCGCACCATTGAACATGCGCGTGCCTTACTCCGTTCAGGCGCCGATAAAGTGGTCGTCAACACCCCGCTCTACGAAAACAAAGCCTTTATTAGTGAATTAGCCAGAGAGTTTGGTCGTCAATGCGTTGTGGCGTCTATGGATATCAAGTGCGCACCGGACGGCTCGTATCGAGCTTGGGTAGACTCCGGTAGTCGATGTCTGGAGGGTTTGGCTGCTCATTGGATTGAACAGGTTACAAATAATGCCGTGGGTGAAATCTATCTCAATTCTATAGACCGTGATGGCACCGGGCAGGGCTACGATTTGCAGTTGCTTGATCTGTTGCCGCCAGACATGCCCAAGCCGGTTATTTTAGCGGGCGGGGTTGGCAACGCGATCCATCTTGCTGAAGGGCTTGCAGACCCGCGCGTTGATGCGGTAGCGACCGCGCATCTGTTTAACTTTGTGGGCGATGGTTTGAAGCAGGCCCGGCAGTCGCTGATTGCCGGCGGGATTGATCTGCCGATTTGGGGTATCGAGTTGCTTGAGCAGCATTTGCGGCCTGAAGAAACGGGGCAGCACATCCAGTGATTAACCGTGTCCTCATCGGCGGTCTTGGCAGCATCGGCAAACGCCATCTTCGCTTGGCCAGAGAGCTGCTGCCTAATGCGGATATCCGGGTATTGCGTCATCAAGTATGCGATTCGATTCCAGAACACGCAAACGGCTGTTTTTCTTGCATGGATCAAGTAACCGATTTTGCGCCACAGGTTGCAGTCATCGCCAGCCCGGCGACATTCCACATGAGTGTGGGCCAGCCATTGGCACGGGCAGGTGCGCATCTTCTAGTCGAGAAACCCTTGTCGGCGTCGCTTGACGACGTTTCGCAATTGCTTGAAATTTGCCGTGAAAAAAAAACGGTCTTGCTGGTCGGTTACAATCTTAGATTTTTATCTTCACTACAACGGTTCCGCGATTTGTTGAACGAGAATGTGATTGGCAAGGTGTTATCCGTACGTTGCGAGATAGGGCAATATTTACCATCCTGGCGTCCTGATACCGATTATCGGCAAGGGGTTTCGGCCCGTCAGGAACTTGGCGGAGGATCACTGCTTGAGCTCAGCCACGAGCTTGACTATCTGCGCTGGATTTTCGGCGAAGTCGATTGGGTGAATGCAACGCTCAGCCGGCAAAGCAGCCTGGAGATCGATGTTGAAGATACTGCCCATCTGATACTCGGTTTTGCGTCAGCGGCTGATGGTTATCAACTTATCGGAACCGTAAACCTGGACTTTGTTCGCCACGACACCACGCGTCTTTGTACTGCGATTGGTGAAAATGGCAGCCTGCGCTGGAATGGATTGACGGGGGTGGTCGAACAGTTTGGGGCAGGCGCAAAAGAATGGCGTGAGATTTTCCACCATCAACACCAACGCGATGACAGTTATTTGGCTGAATGGCGGCATTTTCTGGGTTGTGTAAGCGAGCAGAAAACACCGCTGATTACCGGAGAGGATGGATTAAAAGTGTTACAGATTATTGAAGCGGCTCGCCAGGCGTCAGAGTCGGGCAGCCGGATGCAGGTCGCAAATATACAAGCAAAGACAAAGGGCCGCGCATGAAAGCAATTGCTTTTATCTTTGCTCGTGGCGGCTCAAAAGGTTTGCCCGGGAAAAATATCCGTCCGTTGGGTGGCAAGCCATTGATTGCGTGGTCAATCGAGCATGCGCTTGCGGTCAAGCGTATTGAGCGTGTAATCGTCTCAACAGACTCCGAAGAGATTGCGGCAGTGGCCCGTCAGTACGGCGCAGAGGTCCCGTTTATCCGCCCCGCTGAGTTAGCCCGTGACGATAGTCCCGAATGGCTGGCTTGGCGACATGCACTTAATTATCTGCTGGATACGGTTGGCGTCTTGCCGGAGGCGATGGTCTCAGTGCCCACTACGGCTCCCTTGAGGTTGCCGATGGATATTGAAAACTGCTTGGATGAATACGAAAAAGGCGATGCAGATATGGTCATCACTGTCGCAGATGCCTATCGCAGTCCTTACTTCAATATGGTAAAAACCAACATAGACGGCACCGTTGGGTTGGTTATTCCGCCGCAGTCAGCTATAGAGCGTCGTCAGGATGTGCCAACGGTCTATGACATGACAACCGTTGCCTATGTCGCCAATCCGGAGTTCGTTATGAACCGCAACGCTGTCTTTGAAGGGCGGGTGCGGGCGGTGCATGTGCCGACGGAGCGTGCGATTGACATCGATACGCTGTTGGATTTTCAGATTGCCGAATGTCTTTTGAATAGCAGAGAACAGAAACTATGACCACGATTAAACAACTTATCAATCTTAAAGGCCGTCGAGCCTTAATAACCGGAGCAACCGGTTGCTTGGGTAAGGTTATGGCCGACACATTGGCCGAACTCGGCGCTGATTTGGTGCTAGTTGATCGCCCAGGCTCTGATTTTCAGGCCCTTACTCAAACATTGACCCAGCGATGGGGAATCAAAATTCAACACCGTCATTGCGATCTGGAACAGCAGGATCAGCGAACCGAATTAATGGACTGGCTTAAAACTAGCGGTGAATTCCTCAATATCCTCGTTAATAATGCCGCCTTTGTTGGTACCTCGGATTTGCAAGGGTGGGCGGTCCCATTCGAAGAGCAAACCATCGATACCTGGCGTCGCGCGCTGGAAGTCAATCTCACTGCAGCTTTTGACCTTTGCCAGGGCTTAGCGCCCATGCTTAAGATCGCCGAAGGTGCAAGCATTATTAATATTGCCTCAATCTATGGTATATTCGGCCCCGACTGGAGTTTGTACGAGGGCACAAGTATGAGTAACCCCGCTGCGTACGCAGCATCAAAGGGCGGACTCATACAACTCAGTCGTTGGCTGACAACGACTTTAGCACCTCATGTGCGAGTCAATACGATCTCCCCGGGCGGGATTTACAGAAATCAGCTCGAGGTTTTTGTTGAACGCTATGAAGCTCGAACTCCTTTGGGGAGAATGGCAACCGAGGACGACTTCCGTGGTGCTATTGCATTTCTAGCCAGCGATTTGTCCCTTTATGTGACTGGGCAGAATCTGTCCGTCGATGGTGGTTGGGGAGTATGGTAGCTAATGGGATGTCCGGAAGCGGTCCCCTCTATGTCATTAAATGAGCTATGTTTGAAACAAGAGGTAATTTGGTCGTGAACAACGATATACATATAGCTGAGATCCAGAAGCAGAACACAAGAAACACTCTTGTCATCACGGGCGCGCCCAGATCCGGCACCAGTCTTCTAGGCAAGTTGATTAGCACCCTTGATGGCATCGACTACCATTTTGAGCCGCCGATGGTATGGGTATTGTCCGCCTTGCTTTCGATGAAAGTATTGTCCCCAGAAGTTGCGTCGGTTCTGTTGCGATTGCATCTGCACGAGGATCTGCTCCTCGAATCCGCACATGGAAGAAAGGCAAATCTTCGTCCCGGAGACGACAGTCTGGTGCTTAATTCCATTCACTGGTCAGAATTGCTTTCAAGGTGGCAAAATATTCGCAATAGAGAAGATGCAATCCGTTACGTTTCTGACAGACAACTGCGGCTCGCTTTCAAAACGCCGAGTGTCATTGATGCGATTCCCTTTTTCGAGGCGGCACTCCCTGAATCCAAGTTCATTATCATAATGAGGGATGGGAGAGACGTCGTAAAATCCATCATCAAGAAGAGGTGGCTTAGCAACGAGGGAATGGAAGACAACTATTGGCCCTATAAGATGGTTGACGGAAACAAGACGACCCATTTGGTTGAGGATTCGATGGTAGGCGAATGGGCGAAGATGAATGAAGCTACCCGGGCCTGTTACCTTTGGAGAAGGGATGCGGAATTTGCCCTGCAGGCCAGGGACAGCGGACTGGGTAGTAGGCTACATTTCCTTTCCTACGAGGAACTGAGACGAAACCCCGTCGCAATCATGGACGAAATCGCGAAGTTCCTGTCGACAAGATCCACGGATCTGACCCGTCTAAGCACCATGTCCGTCAGGCCGATGGTTGACAAACCGGAATCCGGGAAGCCCCATGATTTCCTAAATGATGTGGATGCGAATGAATTAAGAAAATTCATCGAACTGAATTCGGCATGGGGATATCCTTGACCGAACAGATTGAATCCACGACAGAAGCAATCTGCTCGCCTGTGCCGCAAACCAATGCATAACATCAGACTGCTCGATTCCTTCAGGGGATTGGCTGCAATAGCTGTTCTTTCAGATCACCTTTGTGCAACTTTCTTATTACCTTTCCTTGGGGCAACAAGCTCGTTAGATGTCGCTATGGGTCTGCTCGGCAGTTGGGCTGTCATCATTTTTTTTATATTAAGCGGGTATTTGATTACTTCCAGCATTTTATATAATATAAAAAACAATGGGGGTTTCGTCTGGCAAGACTATCTGGTATCCCGGATTGCCAGAATTTATCCCCCGCTAATCGCCTCCCTTGTGCTGTGCGTGATTATTTTCTGGATTGCCAACCATTTCAATCTGCACGGAAAGCAAGCATTTCGACTTCCTACCGACTTATACGTTATTCGTGACAAATTCGAGTTCAGATATCGGGAAATAGGCCTGAGTCTGTTAATGCGGGGGGGGGCGCTTGACATGAATGGCCCCTTATGGAGCTTGTATGTTGAGGTAAAGACATACCTTCTAGCCATGTTCGTCGCTATACTCGGCTATCATGGGGGGAAATTGCGTAGAATAGGGCAAATCGTAAGCGTCATTGGCATTATTTCTATACTGCCCGATCTGATCCATAACTTTACCTATGTAGCCATCTGGACATTAGGGGGGATTTTTGCTTTAGTACTGCAAGGGAATGTCGTGAAACGCAGCTATTTAAAACCGGTTTACGGAGTCGCGATCCTGATTTTTCTTTTCTGCTCCATAATGGCGCCGAGCCTGTTTATGCAGCAACACATTTTCACCGGAGCAGGTTTCACTGCATCAATCGCGTTTTCGATCATTCTGGCCGGCTTCATGTTCGATTGGCAGATTGGCGCGCAGATTATTTCCTCATTCTCGGGAACTGCCAAATATTCCTATACGCTTTATATTGTGCATTTTCCCCTGCTGCTCTTTGCATTTTCATTGACCCACCAGTTTCTTGCCTCAAATTTTCATTATGGCTATTTGGTTGGCGTATGTGGATTGACATTTGTTGTCATTATTTGGATTGCGCAAACAATAGCTAGGTATTTCGAGAACAAGCAATACTTCGAATCCTTGATAAGAAAAACCGCGTGCTGGTCTTTAGGGCTAATCGCAAATTTTAGAAAATGACCTGCCAGGCCAGCAAAACATAAAATGACACTATGAAAGTAATGATCTACGCGCCCCATTCCGCCATTTGGGTGCATGCCTTTCCCGAGGCGTTGGTGGCCGAAGCCCTGATGCAGGAAGGAAATGAAATCGTCTATGTCGGCTGCGGCAGGCAGTTCAAAAGCTATTGCGTGGCGATGAGCGCATTCAGGCTGGGATATGGCTCTTCTGAAAAAGCGAAGGAAAACATCTGCCGGACATGCGAAAACAACAAATCGTTCATTCGAAAGGAATTCGGTCTGAAAGGCCCCGACATTGCCGAAGAACTGTCAGAAGAGGATAACCGGCATGTCGATGACATTCTGAAAGACGTCACTCCCCAAAACTATCTGGCGCTGGAGTTTTCAGGGATCGAGGTCGGCAGGCTGTCACTCTATGAATTTCTGCTTAATCACAAGAAGAATAACCTCGAAATCGATCCGGGCGAATGGACAGAATACAAGGCATCACTAAGGAATTCGATCTGCTCGGCATTGGCGAGCCTGAGAATTATCGAGAGGGAAAAACCCGACAGGCTGATCACCTACAATTCATTCTATTCTGTCAATCACGTTTGCTGTATCGTTGCGGACAAGTTTTCGGTTCCGCATTACCTGTTGCATGCCGGAGGCAACATGGCGCATCGCATGGAGACGCTGACCCTCTCAAGGGGTTATTCGTATAATTACATCACCCGTAATCCACTTTGGAAACATTACCGAGCTTTGCCTTGTTCTTCCGAGCAATTGGGCATCGTGACCGACCATCTGCTGGCCCTGTTCAAGGCGACCAGCGTCTTCATTTATTCAGCGCCGAAAAGCCATAAAAAAGTCGATTTGAGACAGAAGTTCGGTATAAACTCGCAGCAGAAAGTTCTTGTCGCCACTATGAGCAGTCACGACGAGCGCTTTGCCGCAGTCACGATAGGTGTGATGCCGGAAGACTGCGACTTGGTATTCCCGGCGCAAATCGATTGGATTCGTGCGCTCACTGAATTTGTTGCCCGAAGGCCGGAGCTGTTTCTAATTATTCGCGTGCATCCGCGCGAATTTCCAAACAAAAGGGAATCGGTCACTTCCGAATATGCGACCAAATTGCATTCCCTGCTCGTTGACTTGCCCATCAATGTCAGGGTCAACTGGCCTTCGGATGTAATTTCGCTTTATGACATTGCGGACATTGCAAATGTGTTCCTTAATTCCCGCTCGACCACTGGTTTGGAAATGAGTCTGCTTGGTCTGCCGGTCGTTCTCTACTCGCCGGATCAGCTCTATTCTTACCCTCCTGATTTGAATTATGTGGCGAATTCGAGGGAAGAGTATTTTCTCCAGATTGATCGCGCACTTTCCCACGGCTGGGATATAGAATTTAGCAGAATAGCTTTCAGGTGGGGAGTATTCCTGTATTGCCGCGCCACCCTTGACATCTCTGAAAGCTATGGGAAGGAGATGGGTAACTATAGAGGGATTGTCACGAAAGGGATTAACAAGGTTTGTCGAAAGCTGGCGCCGTTATTTCAGCCTAAACGGGATTTCAGTCACCGAGCTCAAAGTCTGAAATCAGCAAAGTTAATAAACGACTATCTGGCAAGCGGAAAAGATAGCATCGTTGAACTTCACCCTGTAAATTCAGGGGAAGTTTTGTTGAATCACGAAACTAGTGCACTGAAACGCGAATTCGAAAGGATTTATGCAGCATTGTACAGAAATGAAACAAATATCGAATGTGATTCCTTACAGGAAAAAATCAGGGACTTCATTAACGAGTCTGGAGTTCAGAAGTGAATATTTTGGGTACGCTGCATTGGCTTTCCCTCAACACATCTAAAAATCGAGTACATCTTCGTTTTTCTGGACGTGTTAACAGGTCTACAAACAGCATTTTCCGGAAGATTGATGCCGGTAGGTATATCGTAAGATGACAACCTCAACTAATAAATCAAGTAGCAAGAGTGTCATCCAATTTTTGATAGAATTTGCAGGAAAGAAAGAAAGCGGCCTCTTTCTCATGGTTATTTTTATAATGTCTATTCTCGATCTTGTAGGCATAGCAATTATTTTTCCTTACATACAGGTTGTCACTCACCCAGAAGCAATAGACAAGTTGAATGACCGTTTTATTCGGGATTTTGTGTATCTTGGACAACAACAAGTCTTACTTATAATTAGCTTGGGGTTAATCATCTTTTACCTTTGCAAAGGGTACTTACAGAGTGTGCTGACTCGATATCAGCACCAACATCTGGCTCAGTATACGGCATGCTTAACTGACGATACCGTAACCAAGATTTTGAATTCAAGATATGGTTTGTTTCAGGAAATTGCAGGATCGGAAATCGGAGGAATGGCCTACTCAAATACGGTACATGCCACCATTGCATTTAGGTCACTAATTCAGATCACCAACGAAGCTTTTTTTCTCGCTCTGCTTAGCATTGCATTTTTAATAATTAGTCCGGTGCTTACACTAAGTGTACTGTCCCTGCTTTGCATGGTTGTGCTGGCACTTTATTTTTTCGTTGTTCGCCGAACGTCGATTCTCGGAAAATCCCAAAGCTGTGTTGAGAATACCCGTTATCGTCTATTGTTTTCCATTATTAATGCGGTGCGTGATATAAAAGTAATGGGGTTAGCTCCATTATTTGATACAAAAAGTAGAGAGGTATCGGCACAATATGCGGATATATCTTGGCGTTATAACTACAACGGTGCGTTGCCTTTATTGGTAATTGAACTGGTGGTACTGGTTGGGGTCGCCAGCTCAGTTTCTATACTTATACTATCCGGTCTGCCTATGGACAAAGCGTTGTCAATAATCGGCGTTGCTTCGGTTACTGCTGTACGGACAGTTCCCGCTCTTGCAAAACTTATGATGGCGTTCAATTCGTTCCGGTTCTATTCTTCTTTTGTTGAACAGTTGATTGGCATCCGCGAGCGCCTGGATTCCTCAAAGCACACAAGGCTTGAGGATGCCTTATCCTTTAGACAACGTATCGAACTACGTGATATTAGCTTTCATTATCACGACAAGCCTATTCTTTCCAATATACACTTTGAGATTAATCGAGGGCAGTCTGTCGGTATCATCGGCCCATCGGGATCGGGAAAAACAACACTGCTGGATATTTTTACAGGGCTTCAGCCAGTCTCAGGTGGTATTTTTTTATGCGATGGGCAGTCTTTTAACCCGTTTTACAGTCGTTCAATGGAGAGGCTCATTGGCTATGTTCCTCAAGCTCTGACATTGCTGGACGAGAGTGTCGCGTTCAATATTACTTTCGAGCATCAATACGATACTGACAGATTGAATCGGGTGCTTAGTATTGCCAATTTACAAGACTTTGTAAGTCAGCTTCCAGATGGTGTAAATTCGCAGGTAGGTGAGAATGGCCTTCGCGTGTCGGGTGGTCAACGACAGCGCATTGGGATTGCTCGTGCACTATATCGGGAGCCCGAAATTCTTGTGTTCGATGAGGCCACGAGTGCCCTTGATGCACACACGGAACGGGAAATAACAGATGAAATTGAACGGTTGCGAGGCAATGTCACCCTGTTGATTGTCTCTCACCGCCTTTCTGCTGTTATGAATTGCAATTGCATATATGTCCTGGCTCATGGGCAGGTGCGTGATTACGGCACTCATGGAGAACTGTTGGATCGCTGTGATCTTTATCGGGAGTTATATATGCTCCAGAATACGCTTGCCTAGCCCAAAATATAGATGAGTTTTGGCACATCAAAATTGATGATTGAAAAAAAGAGTATATCCCTATGAACAGTCGACCTAAATGGCTAAGCTTTCTGGGCGCGTGGTTACGGAATTATATTCCCTTCGGTCGTCTTTCATACTCACAAGAAGGCGAAGATTTGGTGCTTGCACGGATTCTTGGTGAGCTAAAATTAACAATGGGCTTTTTTGTCGATATTGGCGCTCATCATCCGACGAGGTACTCCAACACTTATTATTTTTATCGCCGAGGTTGGCGTGGTATCAATGTCGATGCCTTGCCAGGAACGAAGAAATTGTTCCAGCGTATGAGGCCCAGAGATATAAGCATGGAATGTGGTGTAGGATCGCAAGAGGGAGTATTGAGATATTTTACTTTCAATGAGCCGGCGCTGAACACTTTTTCGGAACAAGAGGCAAAAAAGAAAGCATGCCCCCCGTACCATATCATCGATACGCTCCAAATTCCGGTCGTGACGCTAAAACGGATTCTTGATCAATACTTGCCGAGCGGTATGCAGATCGATTTTATGACCATTGATGCGGAAGGATTTGATCACGAAATTATTGCTTCCAACGACTGGAATATATACCGCCCACGTGTGGTTTTGGTGGAACTGCTAAATACGGATATTCAAGACCTGGATACACATCCCACTGCACAGATTTTATATCAATACAATTATCGAACGCTTGCCAAGACGTTAAATACATTTTTCTTTGTCGCAAATGAAGACTTTCCACGAATTTTCTGATTATCAGCTTATGGTGTTTTTACCAAGGGTGGCAAAGTGAGTTGCGCACCCGTTGCGCTATTTGTTTACAACCGTCCTTGGCATACGCGTCAGACCGTTGATGCATTACTGGCTAATCCTGAGGTATCGAAAACCCCGCTCTATGTGTTCTCAGATGCACCAAAGGGTGTTGCAGCGAGCAAAGCAGTCACAGAAGTTAGGTCGTTTCTTCGCGGAATTACCGGATTCAAATCGTTGTCAATTATTGAGCGGGAAAATAATTTTGGGCTGGCTCGTTCAATTATTGAGGGGGTTTCACAAGTGTGTGAAGAGCACGAGCGAGTAATTGTGTTGGAAGATGATCTCGTAACATCGCCATATTTTCTTAAATATATGAACGAAGGATTGGAGAAATATCAGGACGAGCAGCGAGTAATTAGTATTCATGGATACATTTATCCTATTGAACAACCTTTGCCGGAAACCTTTTTTTTGAAAGGTTCTGATTGTTGGGGCTGGGCGACCTGGAAACGTGGTTGGGATCTGTTTGAGCCAGATGGACAACGGCTATTGGATGAGCTAAAGCACCGTAAACTGGCCCGCCAGTTTGATTTTGAGGGGAGTTACCCCTACACCAAGATGCTACGAGATCAAATAGCGGGCAAAAATAACTCTTGGGCTATTCGCTGGTATGCCAGTGCTTTCTTGAATGGTAAATTGACGCTGTATCCGGCGCGCAGCCTAGTACATAATATCGGAATGGATGGAAGTGGTATCCATTGTTCAGCGGCGAGTGATTTTTTCAGCAAACTTGTGGATTATCCAATTTCCGTTAATAAAATTGCAGTTGAAGACAATATTCTTGCTAGGCAAGCAATAATAAATTTTCACAAGCGAACACGACTATGGTTGCCTGTGAGAGTAGCCAATAAAGTGTTCAGCAAAATACAGCAGATAATAAGAAATAAATATGGCAAGTCGATATAAACAATGGCTGCCCCCAGCATTGGTCGAGCATCTCAAGCCTCTATTCAGGTATGGTGTTTACTTTTCAGGGAGCTATGACGATTGGGAGTCCGCAAGTAAATCAGCTACTGGCTACAACTCTGAACTTATTCTTGAGAAAGTAAAGCACGCGACGCTTGAAGTGATTGCCGGCAAAGCAGCCTTCGAACGAGATTCTGTGCTATTCAATGAGGTACAGCATTCTTTCCCTGTGCTTGCAGCTTTGCTACGGGCATCTACCGAAAATAAAGGGCAACTTTCAATTCTGGATTTTGGCGGATCATTGGGAAGTAGTTATTTTCAATGCAGGAGTTTTCTGTCTGTTCTAAGTTCGCTAAGTTGGAATGTGGTTGAACAACCCCACTTCGTGCGCTGTGGTCGCAAGTGTATTGAATCTGAACAGCTTAAGTTTTTCTTCAGTATCGATGAAGTATTGCAAGAAAATAAGCCTAATGTGGCTTTGCTTTCCAGTGTGTTGCAATATATACCTGAACCTTACTCAATTTTATCTGAGCTGATACAAAACAAAATCAACTATCTGATTATTGACAGAACCCCATTTAGCGATGAACTATATGATGCGATTACTGTGCAACATGTTCCTAGCTCGATTTATCCAGCCAGCTATGCTTGTAGAATTTTCAGTAAAAAGGCCGTAATGACATACTTCTCCAGTCAGTATGAGATCGTTGCAGAATTTCAAAGTAATGACAGTAATGCGATGGCAAGAAACCTTAAGTTTGCTTTCGGTGGGATGATTTTGCGTAGAAGAAGATGATCATACCAATAAAAAAATATGTGCTGAAGCAGCAATACTCTCCCGGATTTTTTGGGCTTTGGCTCAATCCGTTTTACCATTCGCGTAGCGGGCTGAGAAAAGCCATTGGACAGATGGCGCCAAACATGAATGGCCGTTTACTGGATGTGGGGTGTGGACGTAAGCCCTATCGAGAAATGTTTTCCACGGCCGAGTATGTCGGTCTGGAAATTGATAGTTCTGAAAATAGAGCGAAAAAGCAGGCAGACTTTTTCTATGACGGAAACTCGTTTCCGTTTGCAGACCATAGCTTTGATGGAGTAATTTGTAATCAGGTATTGGAGCATGTGTTCACACCAGATCAGTTTTTAAGCGAAATTCATCGTGTATTGAAACCAGATGGGTTGCTGTTGTTAACGGTTCCCTTCGTTTGGGATGAGCATGAACAACCGTGGGATTACGCGCGTTATTCCTCATTCGGCTTGAAAAGTTTGTTAGAAAAAAATGGGTTTGAGGTGTTGGAGCAGCAGAAAATCAATGCTGATGTACGAGTGCTATTTCAACTCATCAATGCATATTTATTCAAGGTGTTATGGACAAAGTCGCAGTTTATTAACCTGCTGATCTGTACAACAGTTATGTCACCATTTAACATTTTGGGCGCTCTTTTATATAAAGTACTGCCAGCCAATCCGGATTTGTACTTGGATCAGGCGGTGCTGACGAGGAAAATTGCGAATGACTGAATATCAAAATTTCAATAATAAAAAGGTGCTAATTACTGGCGGAGTTGGATTTATCGGCTCCAATCTGGCTCGACGTCTGGTGATGTTGGGCGCAAAAGTAACCTTGGTAGATAGTCTGATCCCACTTTACGGGGGAAACCTGTGCAACATAGAAGATATCAAAGATCAGGTGATACTGAATATCAGTGATGTGCGTGATCCTTTTGCGATGGCTTATCTGGTGCAGGGCAAAAATTATCTTTTTAATCTGGCCGGGCAAACCAGCCATCTGGATTCGATGACCAATCCGCAAGCTGATCTTGATATCAATGCGGCTGCGCAATTGTCAATTCTGGAAGCTTGCCGCCAATACAATCAAAAAATAAAAATTGTGTTTGCCAGTACGCGTCAGTTGTATGGCAAACCCGAATATCTGCCGGTCGATGAGGAACATCCGATCAGGCCGGTAGATGTTAACGGCATTAACAAGCTGGCCGGAGAGTGGTATCACTTGCTGTATAACAATGTGTACGGTATCCGTACTTGCGCGCTACGTTTGACCAATACTTATGGCCCCGGCATGCGCGTAAAGGATGCCCGGCAGACTTTTTTGGGCATCTGGATCAGGAATGTCATTGAAGGTAAGCCTATCCTTGTGTTTGGTGACGGTTTGCAGTTGCGCGACTTCAATTATGTAGACGACGTGGTCGATGCGCTATTGATGGCGGCGCTTGATTCAAAGGCGGATGGACAAGTGTTCAATCTGGGGAGCAAAGAGGTGGTGAATTTAAAACAGTTGGCACAGATGGTTTGTGAATTGTTGCCTGGATCAAGTTATGAGATTGTGCCTTTCCCGCCTGAGCGCAAAGCTATTGATATCGGCGACTACTACAGTGATTACGACAAGCTCCAAACTGCCATAGGTTGGCAACCAAAGATCGAACTTAGGCAAGGATTAGCACGTTGTCTCGCTTATTATCAAGAGCATCAGCAGGCATACTGGAGCGCAGCATGATTTTAATGAATGACTTCAAGGCCGAACCTGAAGATTTACGGGTTGCCGAGTTGGCGGCAATGGATAGAGTGCTGCGTTCTGGTTGGTATGTGCTGGGTAATGAGGTGAAAGCGTTTGAAGAGGCATGGGCAGAACGTTGTAGCTTGGCGCACGCCGTTGGTGTAGGCAATGGCATGGATGCTATTGAGATCGGCTTGCGTGCGCTGGGCATCGGCGAGGAAGATGAGGTCATTACTACGCCGATGACGGCGTTTGCTACGGTGTTGGCGATCATCCGTGCCGGAGCTGCTCCGGTTTTAGCGGACATAGATCCCGACACTGCATTGCTCGCCCCTGCGAGCGTTGAACGTTGTATCAGTTCTCGAACCAAGGCCGTACTCCTGGTGCATTTATACGGGCAAGTGCGGGAGATGGAATGCTGGACTGTATTATGCGAGAGGCATGACATCGCACTTTTGGAAGATTGCGCCCAAGCACATTTGGCGCGCTGGGATGGGAAGGTTGCCGGTAGTTTTGGTCGCTTTGGCGCCTACAGCTTTTATCCCACCAAGAATTTAGGGGCACTGGGCGATGCAGGCGCATTGGTGAGCGATGATACTGAACTTGCGCAGCGAGCTGCGGTGTTGCGCAATTATGGTCAAAGCGAGCGCTATCATCATACAGAATTAGGACTTAACAGCCGATTGGACGAGCTGCAAGCTGCGTTGTTGCTGGTCAGGCTGGAGCGCTTGGATGGGTTTACTGCGCGTCGTCGCGAAATCGCCAAGGCTTATCGAGAAAAAATTTTAAACCCACGAACCAGGTTATTAGCCGAGCCGATTCAGGCCCAGAGCCATGTGTATCATCTTTTTGTGCTGATCAGCGATGAGCGCGATCGGTTGGCGCAACATCTCAAGGCTAACGGCGTGGAGACGTATGTGCATTATCCCGTTCCGGTACATTTTCAGGTGCCGTGCAAAGGCCTGCGTTTCGATCCTAATGGTCTATCCGCTGCCGAGTCTCATGCCGCCTGGTGTATTTCCATTCCATGTCATCCGCAGATGAGTGATGCCGACGTTTCAACAGTAATTGATACTATCAATGCCTTCGAATAATTCCGCTACCGGTATCGAACATTTTGTTACTTTGTTCGACAACAATTTCCTGCCCCTCGGTATGTGCCTGTATTCCTCTCTACTGGAGCATGAAACTCCTTTTCATCTATGGATTCTCTGCATGGATGAGCTTGTCGAACAGAATTTACAGCGCCTCGCATTGTCGAATGTGAGTTTGATTCCCTTACACGAAGTTGAGGATGCTAAGTTACTTAAGATCAAGCCGACCCGCAGTCGGGCAGAATACTGCTGGACATTGACGCCATTCACACCGCAATTTGTCTTCGACCGGGATCCCCAGGCTAAGCGGGTCACCTATCTGGATGCCGATCTGTTCTTCTTTGCATCTCCCAAATTATTGCTGGATGAATTTGAGTATTCCGGTAAACATGTACTGATTACTGAACATGCTTATGATCCCCGTTATGAACGGTTTGGTAGAGCCAAGCGGGCAGGAAGATTTTGTGTGCAGTTCATGACATTCAGGCGCTCGCCAGAAGCTGCAAAAGTTATGCGTTGGTGGCAAGAGCGTTGTCTGGAATGGTGCTACGCTAGAGTAGAAGACGGAAAGTACGGCGATCAGAAATACCTTGACCAATGGCCAATATTGTTCGAACACGAAGTACACATCCTTCAGCAGAAGGAAAAAACTTTGGCACCATGGAATGTCCGGTATTTTGAACATCAAGGGCAAGGGATTGTAAATCCAGTGTTTTATCATTTTCATGGATTACGAATTCTTTCACAGGATAGGCTATTGCTCTATTCGGGCTATCAGATTGGAAAAGCAGCATTTACTCTTTATCAGACTTATCTATCATATCTCTTTGAAGCACTACAGTTGATGCAGGAAAAAGGTATTGCAATGCCATGCCTGCCACTACGGAAGGATTTTTGGAGTCGATGTTTGGCTTTGAAACGTAGAATATGGGATGGAGAGGACTATGCATCGATTCCCGGCAATAGGCTTACCAAGGAACGGTACTCAAAGTGATTCAAGCCACTTTAGATATAGGCAATTGCTTAGATGGCGGATTACGCGCCCGAGGCATTTATAAGCATTCATTGCCGGGGGAGCCCTTAATTACGGTAATTACTGTAGTGTTTAATGGCGCCGGAACTCTACGAGACACGATTGAAAGTGTCATGAAGCAAACTTATAGCAACATCGAATATATTGTTATTGATGGCGGCTCAAACGATGCAACAGTTGATATTTTAAGGCAGTACGATCATATTATTGACTACTGGATTAGCGAAAAGGATGGCGGAATCTACGATGCGATGAATAAAGGCATATCGCTTGCCTCGGGTGATTATATAGGCCTATTAAATTCAGATGATATGTTTTCTGCGAACGATGTATTGCAAAGCATAGCTGACCGGTTTTGCCAGGCGAAAGTCGATGCGGTTTTTTCCTGCCTGAACATTGTCGACAAAAATAATCTAATAAAAATACTACGAAAATATCGGGTTGCCAAGCTTAATTCCGTATTACTACGGATCGGTTTAATGCCCCCTCATCCTACCTTTTATTGTAAAAAATCCTGTTATGAAAAAGCGGGGCTATATAAGACGGACTATAAAATCGCTGCTGATTTTGAGATGATCACCCGCTTGTTAATGAGGCAAAAAATATCGTGGTCATTTATTGATAAGGTCACGGTAACTATGCGCTCCGGCGGATTGAGTAATAGCGGTTTTATGGCGCGTGTTAAGCTGAATTGGGAAATTGTCAGAGCATGCAAAGAGAATGGCCTTTATACCAATGTGTTATTTTTATTGTTGAAAGTGCCTATCCGATTATTTGAGTTAATACGATGAGTTTGAGGGCATGAAGATTTTAATATCAGGAGCTACAGGCTTTGTCGGTAGGCCGCTTTGCGATGAATTGTTTCGTAAAGGGAAATCGGTAAGAGCCGCAGTGCGCCTTGAACATACAAGAATCGATAATGTTGAGAATGTCTCGATTGCTATTATAGATCGTGAGACGGATTGGACAGATGTATTGCTTGGTGTCAATGTAATCATCCATCTTGCTGCCCGCGTACATTTAATGAAGCATACTGACTCTGACTCTCTGAATTCTTTCCGCAGTATAAATGTAGAAGGCACCTTAAATCTGGCGCGTCAAGCGGTAAAAGCTGGGGTTCGGAGATTCATTTTTATTAGTACGATAAAGGTTAACGGTGAAAATACGCCGTTGGGTAAACCCTATACCTGTTTTGATAGCCCGGCACCGCTTGATCCTTATGCTATTTCCAAACGTGAAGCAGAAGATGGTCTGCGCAAGATAGCAATGGAGACGGGTATGGAAGTAGTGATTATTCGTCCGACGCTGATCTATGGGCCCGGTGTAAAGGCAAATTTTCACAGCATGTTGTACTGGCTGGATAAGGGTATCCCCTTACCTTTCGGGGCAATTAGCAATAAACGCAGTCTGGTCGCATTGGACAATCTGCTTGATCTGATAGTGACTTGCATAGATCATCCGAACGCTGCCAATCAGACTTTTTTGGTCAGTGATGGCGAAGATATGTCAACGACTGAGTTGCTGGAGCGCATGGCAGCCGCTTTAGGAAAGCGGGCTCGCTTATTGCCGGTGTCGATGAATTTGTTGCATAAGGTGGCCAAGCTGTTGGGCAAACAAGACCTTCATCAACGCTTGTGTCAATCATTACAGGTCGATATCAGTAAAACAAAAGAGTTGCTGAGTTGGACGCCGCCGATGTCGGTTGATGAGGCCTTGCGAAAAACGGCAACCGATTTTTTGGCGGTAAGCCGTAATAACAGCGAGATATCTTCCGGGCGTTGATAGAGTAATGAATCATTTTCATAATACTATCAAAGCCTCTGAGAGGATTTAAGGCGATGAGAATAACATGCTTGTTCTTATTAGCCGGGGTATTGGCTTGTTTTCTAACAGGGATGCTTAGGCATTATGCGGTTGCGAAAAATATAATCGATATACCAAATGAGCGGAGTTCGCACACGATAGCGACACCCAGAGGCGGTGGCGTAGCCATTGTTTTTGGATTTTTATTATTTCTTCTACCTATTCGCTATGCCGGTTTTTTATCGGAGTCTTATCTGATAGCTTTTTTGGGCTCAGGCATTGTAGTTGCCACAACAGGATTCTTGGATGACCACAAACACATTCCGGCAAGGTGGCGTTTACTGGCTCATTTTTGCGGAGCCGCCTGGGGGCTTTATTGGCTGGGTGGTTTTCCGCCCATTATTGTTTTTGGCTGGACAATTGAACTGGGATGGATTGGACAGGTGATCTGTCTGGTTTACTTGGTCTGGCTACTAAATTTATATAATTTCATGGACGGCATCGATGGCATTGCGGGCATCGAAGCAATCACGGTTTGTCTGGGTGGCGTAATTTTATATCTGATTACGGATTCAACCACTTTATGGCAAGGGCCGGAATTGCTGGCGGCCGCTGTCGCTGGTTTTCTTTGGTGGAATTTTCCACCGGCCAAGATTTTTATGGGCGACGCCGGAAGTGGTTTTTTAGGCATCACTTTGGGGTTGTTTTCCATTCAGGCGGCTTGGAGTTCGCCACAACTTTTCTGGAGCTGGTTGATTTTATTGGGTGTGTTTATAGTCGATGCAACAGTGACTTTAGTTCGCCGTTTTATTCGTCACGAAAAAGTCTATGAGGCTCATTGCAGTCATGCTTATCAAAATGCTGCGCGCTATTATCAGGCCCATAAACCCGTAAGTTTGGCCGTCGGTGCCATTAATGTAGTCTGGTTATTACCCATCGCAATTGGGGTCGGCATAGGTAAAATTGAAGGTTTTTTGGGTTTACTAATTGCTTATTTTCCGTTGATAGCGCTGGCGTTTCACTTTAAAGCAGGCGTTGGGGTTGTCAAATCGTGAGAGCCAGGCTGGCTTATTGGTTTATCACGCGGCAGCGCCGAAGCAAAGCGTTTATTCTGATCAGCGCCGACGTGTGTTTTGCGGTGCTGTCTCTTTGGGCCGCTTTTTCTCTGCGTTGGGGAGTGTGGTATGTACCCAAGGGAGATGAGTGGTATCTGTTTGCCGTCGCGCCGCTTATTGCCTTACCTATTTTTGTTAAATTGGGCTTGTACCGGGCCATTATTCGCTACATTGAAGTTAGAGCCTTGTGGACCATTATTCAGGCAGTGACTTTTTATGCGCTGGTTTTTGCATTTGTTTTGTATGAATCCGGCATCAAAGGTATTCCCCGGACGGTGTCTCCGCTCAATTGGTTGAACATGATGCTACTGGTTGGTAGTAGTCGCTTTTTTGCGCGCTGGTGGCTGGGCGAGATTTATTTCAGTCTCAGCGGTCCTCTAAATCAGGCCGATAGCCGAAAAAAAAATGTTGTGATTTATGGGGCCGGAAGAGCCGGCGTTCAATTGGCCTCTGCCTTGGCACATGGAAGAGAATTCAGGCCCGTTGCTTTTATCGATGATGACGAGCTGTTGCATAAGCAAAAAGTTAACGGATTACGAATTTATCCGAGGAGCGCACTCAGTTATTTAATTGAACGTCATAAAGTTTCTGATGTACTGCTGGCCATTCCCTCTGCCTCCCGGGCTCGCAGGGGTGAAATAATCAAATTGCTTGAGCCTTTTGCAGTCCATATTATGTCCATGCCTGGTCTGGCAGATATTGCTCAAGGCAAGATTACCTTTGATACACTCCAGGAAGTTGATATCGGTGACCTGTTGGGGCGTGATCCGGTTGAGCCGGACAAATCGTTGTTGTCTGCCAATATTTCTGGAAAAGTGGTAATGGTGACCGGCGCAGGGGGGTCGATCGGCTCCGAATTGTGCCGTCAGATAATTCAGTTGCAACCATTGACGCTGGTGCTTTTCGAATTAAGCGAATATGCGCTATACATGATAGAAAAAGAGCTTAATCATGTTTTGGCGCGCATAAAAAATTCCCCGGATTTTAAGGAAATTGAATTAATTGCCGTATTGGGCTCAGTTACCGATGGTGAGCGTGTTGAAAAAATATGTACTGGTTTTAAAGTGCAAACCATCTATCATGCCGCTGCCTACAAACATGTGCCGATGGTAGAGAAAAACCCGGGTGAAGCGGTCTGGAACAATATTTTTGGCACACTTCGAACGGCAAAGGCCGCAATTAATAAGGGAGTTGAAACGTTTGTACTCATTTCAACTGATAAAGCGGTAAGACCGACCAATACCATGGGTGCCACCAAGCGCTTCGCCGAGCTTATTCTGCAAGCGCTGAGTTTGGAAGTCAGCGATCAAAACCGGACACGCTTTACTATGGTTCGATTTGGTAATGTTTTAGGCTCATCAGGATCGGTTGTGCCATTGTTCCGGGAACAAATTGCCGGAGGCGGCCCGGTAACCGTTACCGATCCACGCATCATTCGTTATTTTATGACAATACCGGAGGCCGCGCAGCTAGTCATACAGGCTGGCGCAATGGGACAAGGCGGCGATGTTTTCGTACTGGATATGGGAGAGCCTATTAAAATTCTCGATCTGGCCAAAAGAATGATTCATTTAAGCGGGCTGGAAATTAAAGATAAAGAGCATCCTGACGGCGAGATTGAAATCCTGTTTACAGGATTGCGGCCAGGCGAGAAGCTCTATGAGGAGTTGCTGATTGGTGATACGGTTTCAAAAACCAGTCATCCAAGAATTATGCGGGCGGAGGAACAAGTTCTATCCTGGGATCAGCTGGAAAAAATGTTGTCAGAATTGCAAGTTGCTGTATTAAATGATGAGTTTAACGAGGTTAGAAATATACTCGTGACGGCAGTATCAGGATTTGTACCGCAGTGCGAAATCGGTGATGTNNCCCCTTGCCTACATCCTTGTAGGCAAAGCTTCCGCTCCTGCTCGCGCCCCTTACCTACATCCTTGTAGGCAAAAAAAAACCCCAATTCTATGCAGAATGGGGTCAAGCAAGCAGAGTGTTATGAGGGGTCTGCTTGTGGGTATAACACTAGGAGGTGAAAAATTAGCGAGCTTAGCGATTCAGTTTGGCTTTCATCAAAATGTTGCTGTAGATCGCAGCACCTGCAAAAAGAACGGTTGATATAATAAACTGTCCCGAAATAAAACTACCAATTCCAGCCATAAACAGTAAGCCGATAAGAA
>CXWL01018901.1_pt1 | contig 31567 bp, 33 predicted proteins | sample 590931 | NCBI WGS metagenome assembly CXWL01 (sample SAMEA3498368, study PRJEB10139) | groundwater metagenome | biome: water well; material: biofilm material | place: Germany | collected 2015-04-27
GGGCGGTGAACGCTCACCCTCTACACCCGGCAGGCGGATGAAGAAATCGGCGCCCGCCCCTGCTGGCTGGGCTTGGACGTCCGAACCGCAGTGCGCGCAGATAGGCTGCTCAGGGTCGCGCGGGGCTGGAGCAGATTGCCCGCTCTGACGCGCCGCCGGGGGTGCCGCTTGCAGCTGATATGGCCCCTGTACCGAGGTTCGTTGTTCGGCCTCTCCGGATCTGACGCGCTGCTGCGCGGCCGCGCCAGTACTTAGGGCGAGGATGGCGATCAAAGGTAGGGATGCGGCGAGGATTCGAGCTTGCATTGTCATGTCTCCTGTTTGAGGCTCTAGAGCGTCGCTCCAGAGTAATACTCTAGAGTGATACTCTAATGCAAGCCTTTCTGAATGTGACCTAGGTAACACTCCAATCAAATGAGCCAGCCCGCCCCTAACTCCCGCAACCGCATCCTCGCGGCGGCCCTGGATCTGTTTCTGGAAGCCGATGTTGAGAGCACGTCGATGGCCGACATCTGCCGCGCGGCGGCGGTGTCCAACGGCAGCCTTTTCCATCACTTCCCCAGCAAAGAGGAATTGGCGCTCCAGATCGTGCTGGCGCTGCGGCGCGAATATTGGGACTTCGTGCTGGCGCGGATGGAGCCGATCGAAGACGCCATGGAAGGCGTGGCCGGCGTCATTCGCGCGGCTTTCGATTATCATCGCCGCTTTCCCGATCGCTACAAACTCAGCCGCAGTGACGCAGCGCCGTGGATGCGCGGCAATGCAATTCGTTTGCGCGACGACAACGCGCCATATCGCGGCCGCGCCGGACGCTGGATCGCCGCGCACGCGGCCGCGGGGCGCTTGCCGTTGCTGTTGCCGGAGATTTATGGCGCGCTTCTCTTCGGCGCGCCGCACTGGATTCTACAGAACGCGCATTCCGGGCCAGAGCCCACCGATTTGAAAGCTGCAGAAGATCAGCTTGTGTACACCGCGCAAAAGGCGCTCACGCCTTAGGCGCGCCTGGCGCAAAGCGCCGTAAATTTATGTGGCAACGCCGCTATGTTGCGGCCTTCTTCTGCGAGCGCTCACCGGCTCACTTCTTTCAGCGCAGCACGTATCAATTCCGGCGCGGGCGCGTCGGCTTCGAATTGTTTTGCCGCGGCCGCGACCGCGCGCGAGGCGCTCGATTGATCGATGCCGAGATTGACCAAAGCCGACACTGCCTCCGCCCTCGCGCCGCCCACGGCAGCCGCGCCCGGCGTACGCGCACCGCCGCCGACAGAAACAAACCCCTTCGGCCCCTGCTTGGCCGCAAGCTCCTGAGCCAGACGCGCGGCGAGTTTCGGGCCAACGCCATTGGCGCGGGCGAACGCGGCTTTGTCCTGCAGCGCGATTGCGTCGACGAGCGCTTCCGGCGGCATCGCGTCGAGAATGCCGAGCGCGACCTTGGCGCCGACGCCGGGGATGGTCTGCAGATGCGCGAACCAAGCGCGCTCCTGCTCGCTGTCAAAGCCGAACAGACGGATCGCATCTTCGCGCACATGGGTTTCGATCATCAACCGCGCCGGCGCGCCGACGCTGAGGCGCCCCAAAGTCCGCGCCCCCGCCTGCACCACGTACCCCACGCCGCCGACCTCGATCAGCGCGTTATCCTCGCCGACCGCCGCAACCGTGCCGCTCAACGAACCAATCATAAAACTGCTCCGGCGCCACTTGGTGGGCGGATTCGCGGTTTGGACCAAAGGGGTTTGGCAAATTCGCCCCAGCGCAGGCGACGCCTACATTCCCACTCTCCGCCGCATTCCCGCATGCGCAGCATGGCAGAGCGCCACGCCCAGTGCATCGGCGGCGTCGGCGGTGACTTCACCGGCGGTCGGCAGCAGGCGGCGCACCATGAAGGCGATCTGGTTTTTGTCGGCGCCGCCTGAGCCGACAACGGCCTTCTTGATGGTCGCCGGCGAGTATTCGGCGACGACCACGCCGCGCCGCGCCGCGGCCGCCAGCGCCACACCGCGCGCCTGGCCGAGCGCGAGGGCGGCGCGGGCGTTGTTGTTGACGTAGGTTTCCTCGACCGCGACTTCGTTTGGCTGGTGCGCGTCTAGCACTTCGCCCAATTGCTCAAACAAGCACAACAAGCGCGAGGCCAATTGCTGTTTCGGCGCTGGCGCGATCACGCCATGGGCGATGTGGGAAAGCCGCGCGCCTTCGCTCGCCACCAATCCCCAGCCGCACCGATTGAGGCCAGGGTCGATCCCCATTATCACCACAGCGCTCATAACCTCACCCCTTGGTGCGCGCGTCGAGAGCGAGCCGCGCCGCCACCGTCACGTAGATGATCCAGAACAAATTGTTCGCCTGCAGCGCGTGGCTCTCCGAGAGCGTGTAGAGCGCAAACACTGCGAGCAGCGCCGGCGCCCACAGCCCCGCATCGGCGCGGCTCATGGCGGCGATGCCGCGCATCAGAGTTGCGCATGTCTGCAGCGCGAATAACGCTATTCCGGCGCGCCCCAATCCCAGCGATAATTCCAGCCAACTCGAATGCGCCGACGCCACTTGCCAGCCCACGGCTTCGCGCACCCAATAGGCCGGCCCAGCATCGGGTAGCCAGAACGCGTAATAGCCGTAGCCGAGCCAGGGTCTGGCGGCGATGGCGGGCCCCGTAGCCTGCCAGATGTCCGTGCGCCCCGTTAATGTGAGATCGCGTCCGAGCAATTCGACTAGAAGTTCGGGCGTCAACACGAATGCGCCGGCCCCGATAATAAGTAGAACGGCGAAAGTCCCAAGTGCTGCGATCGCTGCGATAGGCCCGCGGCGCTGCAAGGCAGCTACGCCCATAATGCCCATTGCAAGCAGGGTAGCGACTAAGGCCGTCTTTGAAGTAGAGAGCAGCACAAGCGTGAAAGCCCCAAGAGCCGCTAGTGACCACAGCATGCGCCGTTGCGGACTGACCCAGGCCGCGGCTGCGCAAACCGCAACCGCAAGCGCCATGATGCCGCCGAGCGTGTTCTTGTGGGTCCAAAGCCCAGACCACGCGCCGGGATGCTCGGCTGTCATGCGGCCGATATCCGGCGCCAGAAGCGCAAGCGCGAATGAGCCGGCGACGAGGACCACGAAGCCGCCCGCCAGCACTTGCACAAGCTCACGCCACGAATAGCGCCACGCCAGGTAGAACGCGAACAGCATGGTGAGGCCAAGCCATGCGCCTCGGCGCAGCGTCGCACTCGGGTCGATTGACCAGAGAGTGGAAGCGAGCGCCAGTCCAAACAGGGCGAGCAGCAAGGGCGCGACGCGCAGAATCGCCCATGCATGTGCACGATCTCGCCAAGCCGCAAAGGCAAGGAACGCGTAGGCTGGCAGGAAGAACCACCGCGCATAGCCCGGCGGTTCGAGCGCGCCCTGCGCCTGGGCGATTGCAGCGAACAGCGGTTCAGAGAATTGCGCAAGACAAAGCGCGGCGGCGAGGGGCTCCCATCGCGCCGGGGCGGCGATTGCGCCGCGCGCTAAGGCGTGGTCGGCGACCGCTAGCGTCATGGGGACTAGGCGATGCTCCCAAACCCTTGCCAAAGCGCTAAGAGGCGCCCAGCATGGGAGAAACAATCCTTGGAATGTGGGGTCCCCATGTCGCTACGATTCGCCGTTCTTGCGGCGCTAGTTTTCTCCGGCCTCACTGGTAACGCGGGCGCGCAGACGCCCAGCGCCGCTGAACAAGCGCAGGCGCTCGATATCTATCGCACGGTCGTTTCGCTCGATTCATCGGTGGAAGGCGGCCAGACCCCTGCGCTCGCCGCCGGCTTGGCCGAGCGGTTCCGTGCGGCGGGGTTCCCGGCCGAGGACGTACATGTTCTGCCCCACGCCGCCACGGCGTCGCTGCTGGTGCGCTATCGCGGCGCTGGGACGAGTGCGCGTCCGATCCTGTTCCTCGCGCATATGGATGTCGTGCCGGCGCGCCGCGCCGACTGGGAGCGGGACTCGTTCACATTGATCGAGGAGAACGGCTTCTTCTTTGGCCGCGGCTCGCTCGACAATAAATCGGGCGTGGCCCTGCTCAGCGCGACATTCCTGCAACTGCGCGCCGAAGGCTTCGTTCCCTCGCGCGATCTCATCATCTGGTTCTCCGGCGACGAGGAAACCTCCGGAGACACTACCGCAGCACTGCTCCGCGATCATCGTGACCTGATCGGCGACGCTGAGTTCGCGCTCAATTCCGACGCTGGCGGCGGCTTGCTGTCGAGCGAGGGCGAGCCGCGCGCTTATTTCCTGCAAACCGCCGAGAAAACCTATGCTGATTTCACTCTGACGGCGCGCAATGCAGGCGGCCATTCGTCGTTGCCGCGCGCCGACAACGCCATCTTCGATCTAGCCGACGCGATCAATCGCATCCGCGCGTTTCAGTTTCCGGTAATGTGGAACGACACCACGATCCAGAGCTTCCGCGCTACCGGCGCCGATGTCGGCGGCGAGGACGGTGCGGCGATGTTGCGCTTTGCCCAGCGTCCGGGTGACCGACGCGCTGCGGCGCAACTCTCGAGCAATCCTGCCTATGTGGGGCAATTGCGCACAACTTGTGTGCCAACCATGCTCGGCGGCGGACACGCTCCCAACGCGCTGCCGCAATCGGCGACCGCAAACGTGAATTGCCGCATTTTCCCGGGTGTTTCGGTCGCAAATGTGCAAGCCGAATTGCAGCGCCTGACTGGCGCGTCAGTCGCGGTGAGCTTGGCGCAACCATCGAACGCTAGCGACGCCTCGCCTCTGCGCGACGACGTGATCGCGGCCCTGACAAGCGCGGTGCATGCCAATTACCCCGGTGTTCCGGTGACGCCGTCGATGTCGGCGGGCGCGACAGACGGTCTGTTCTTCCGCGCCGCCGGCATTCCAACCTATGGCGTCGGCGAGGCGTTTCTGCGCGAGGAGGACGAATTCTCCCACGGCCTCAACGAGCGCAATCCGGTGCGCAGCTTCTATAACGGGCTGACCCATTGGCGGTTGCTGATAACAGCTTTGGCTGGGCCGGCGTGAGCTTGTTCACCGGCCCTCAGCGGGATATGAGCGCTGCGTTGGGGGAAAGAACATGAGCTTTTGGCAGACGCTTTTTCGGCTGATCTTCGGTAAGCCGGGCTCGGCCCGTAAGCCGCCTGCGCCGCGAAACTCCCCGTCGCCGCAACGACGGGAATCTCCGGCTGCGGCGCCGGAGCCAGTCCCCCCGCCGATGGNNGCCGATGGCGGCGCCAGAACAACCACCCGCACCTGCGCAAGCAGCGCCAGCCCCGGAACAACCCGCGCCTGCGCCTGAAGAAGCAGCGCCTCCGCCAGCGCCAGTGCAACCAGCGCAAGCGGAAGCAGCGCCGGCGCCGGAACCGCCAGCGCCTCCGCCAGCAGAAGCACCGCCTCCACCAGCACAACCCGCACCAGCACAAGCCGAAGCGCCGCCCCCATCTCCGCAAGAACAGCCTGCGCCGGTCGCCGTTGCGATCGAACTCGGGTGCGTCGACGCCAATGTCAGCGACGATGCCTGCGCCGCGTATCTCAGCGTGGTGGAACGGACTACGCGTCTGCATCTTACGGACGTCGCCAATACGCTCGACAAGGTCACGACCAAGCGCATGCCCCCGCCAGCGCCCGGCGCGATGAGTGTGGCTCAGGTGCAGGCAAGCCTTACTGCGCTAGGCTTTTTTCCCGGCGGCGAAGCCGACGGTATTTGCGGCTATCGCACCCATTCGGCGATCCGCTTGTTCCAGGAATACGTGCGTTCGGTGGAGAAGCAGGCCTGCGTTCCTGACGGGCGGTTTGGGCCGAAGACGCAGGCGCATTTGCAGCGCTGGCTCGATTCCGGCGCCCGCCCCGATTGGTCGCCGCAAGCGGGCGAGGATGAGGCGTGGCTGGGTCTGCTCGAAGCAGCGAAACAGAAATATCTCGCGCAGCCCGGGCTCGTGCTAGAGAAGGTCAACGCCTTCGCCGGCGCCAGCGATACGCGTAAAGTACAAGACTGGGATTTTGCCGGGCCTGGCAATATCCATCTCATCGGCGTGCGGCGCAATGAGGCCAACAACAAGTTCGACGACGTGTTCGTGCTCTTGATGAAGGGGCTGGTGTTCAAGTTCCAGGGCAGCACCGAGCCCGGCGCAAGCGAACACCCAGAAGGTCCTCCACATCTCGCGCCCGGGCAGCACAATTATCATTTCGGCTGGCACAAGCGCAGTTATCTCGCTCTGCGGCCGCAAAGCGCAGGCGTACTGATCGCGCGCGCTGGGGCCGACAAACGCCTCGATGAGGCCGACTGGGAAAAAGGCCTACGGCCGGAGCCGACGATCAACATTCATTGGGGCGGACGCGGCATGGGCCGCGACGTCAATCATTGGTCGGAGGGCTGCCAGGTCATCAATGGTGAAGTGTACGTCAATCCGGCGGGCGAGATGATCAGTTGCAGCGCCTTCGCCGCGGCATCGCCTGGCGAAGCTGCGACCCGCCACGACAAGACCCGCGGCGCTTATAATGTGCTCGTCGATCTGGTGACCGCGCTCTCAGGCGACATGCCAAGCAACACCGTGAAATACACATTGCTGACCGAGCCCGACCTCGATCTCGCACCGGAATTGAAACAAAGCCTCGCGGACTCGCGCGAGCGGCTGCTGCAGAAAATCTAACCCCACCGCCGCTCCGCAATTGGCGCGGCGGCGGAACCAGTCAGAACCGATACCCGATCGCGGTAGAAAACACCCACGGATCGATATCGACGTCGGCGCTGACGGGGCCCAAATCCGTGTCGATGTCGACATCGGTGTTGATCCAGAGGCGGCGCGCATCGACGTTGAGCGACCAATGTTCGTTGAAGCGATAATCGAAACCCACCTGCAGCGCGGGGCCGAAGCTCTCGTCGTAATCGATGCTGTTGACCGGCCCGGGCGGGCTGGGCGGGGTTTCATCATCGATGAACGCGGTGTAGTTCACGCCCGCGCCGACATAGGGCTCCACTGCGCCGAAATTGGTCCAGCGGTATTTCAGCGTCACCGTCGGCGGAAAATGCGTGACCTCGCCAAGATCCACATCGCCTGCAATCGTGTTCACCGCAACGACATCGTGGGTAGCCACACAGCAGAGCAACTCCGCCGAGATATTGTCGGTAAAGAAATACTCCAGCTGCAGCGATGGAACCCATTCATCTGAAATATCGACATCACCGCCAATGCTCACATCGGCGCTTTCGTCCGGGAGCACGCCGGACACGCCGACCTTTATCTGCACATTGTCAAGCGCGCCCGCCTGCGCGGGCGTCGCAAACGCCAAGGCCGCGGTCAGCGCGACGCCTGCGACACCAACAATAACTCGCATGATTTCCCCTTTCTGGTGATCTGTACAAAACATCCTGACGCCAGCGTCAGGATTGGGATTTGAGCCAGATCAAGGGGAAGCGCGACCGAGCGGCGCGGCCCGCGCTCAACCATTTTTAAAGACTAATGCACCCGCCTACATGAAGCCCTTACATGAAGCCCTACATGAAACCCATGTCGCGCTCGTAGCTGCGGAAGCGGCGACCGCTGTCGACGTAAATGGTCTGCCCAGTAATCGCCGGGCTCTCGATCAAGAAGCGCGTCGCGCGCGCCACGTCTTCCGGCGTAGGCCCGCTGTGCAACGGCGTATCATTATGCAGGCGCTCGAAATCGGCTTGGCCCTGCCCCGGCGCCGGCAGAACGTAACCCGGCGCCACCGCATTGACGCGCACGCGAGGCGCCAACGCCCGCGCCAACAATTCGGTGGCGCCGGCGAGCGCGTACTTCGACAGCGTGTAGGAGAAATGGTCCGGATACGGGCTCGCCAGTTTGAAATCGAGGAAATTCACCACTACCCCGTCCGCGCCCTCGGGCAGCGCCTCGGCGAATTCGCGCGCCAGCAGCGAGGGCGTCAACGTGTTGAGCGCGATGTGGCGCTCGAGCGCTGCTTCGGTGAGCGTATCGATGGTGTCGTGCTCGAACATCGCTGCGCAGTTTATGAGTGCCGTGATAGGCGCGCCGGCTGCCTGCACCGCATGCGAGACGAGGCCATGGCGCGCGGCGTTGTCGGCGAGATCGGCGCCAACCGCGACGGCCTTGCCTCCAAGCGCCTCAATTTCGGCCACCACCTCGCCGGCCGCACCGGCCGAGGCGCGATAGTGTACAACAATTCCCCAACCCGCACCCGCCAGCTCCAGCGCGACCGCACGGCCAAGGCGCTGTGCACCGCCGGTGACGAGGGCGTAGCTCAACGCTTCTCCCTCCGTATCGTCACCGCCACGAGGCCATCGCCGGAGAGCACGGACGGCTTCTTCACGTGAACTTCCACCCAGCGCGTCCGCGGCGAAAGCGCCAAACAATGCCCCGCGACGCGGTCAGCGAGGGTTTCGATCAGATGCGCGGGCTCGCCGAGATCGTCGCGGATGAAGTGGATGATGCGATCATAATCCACAGTCGCGCCGATCCGATCGTTGCGCAGATAGTCCGGCGGATCGGCAAGCGCGAGCGCCACTGACACCAGCACTTCCTGCGGCTGCGCGCGCTCGGGCTCGGGCACGCCGACGCGAACCAGAGCTCGGGCGTCCTCGATGCGAATGATGTGAAGGTCGCTCATCGCCACCACCCTACTCAGCCAAACGCGATCAGGCCAGCGCCAAGCGCCACGACCAGTGCGCCGAGCCAACGCCGAAGGCCGAGGCGCTCGCGCAGCAGCACGAAGGCGATCAAGACGCCCCAGACCACTGAGGTCTCCCGCAGCGCGGTCACCTGCGCGATCGGCGCAGTCGTCTGCGCCCAGAGCACCAAGCCGTAGCCGCCAAAACTCGCCACGCCGATGGCGATCCCCCGCACTGGCGCGATTGCCGCGTCGGCAAACAGTCCGCGGCCGCGGCGCCAGAGCGCAAACGCCATCATTGGCGCAGACTGCAGTATCATTTGCCAGCCGAGATATTGCAGCGCGTCGCCCGCAGCACGCGCGCCCAGCGCGTCGACCAGCGAATAAGCGGCGATCGTGAGCCCACAGCTCAACGCCCACAGGGTCGCCCGCAGCGGCGCCCGTGGGCTTGCCCCCACCGCGAGCACGCCGGCCGAGACCAGTGCAATGCCCAGCGCTTTCAGCGGCGGCGGTATTTCCTGCGCCGTCAGCGCCGCGCCGATCGCCACCAGCAGCGGCGCCGAACCGCGCGCGAGCGTGTAGATGTGGGAAAGATCGCCCAGATCGTAGCTCTTGAACAAGGTCAGCCAATACAGCATGTGGATAGCGACCGAGACGGCGATGAACGGCCAGGCCTCCGCGCGCGGCACACCCAAAAACGAGACGATGATGGCGCCTGACCCTAGTCCGCCGATCGCGATCAGAAAACTATCGACAAGGCGATCGCGCCCGCCCTTGAGCATTGCATTCCAGCTGGCGTGGATCAGCGCGGAGGTCAGAGCGGCGGCGACGGCGAGGGGCGGCATGAATCAATATGCACCGCCGACGCCCCCGTCGGCCAGCACCGAGATTGCCGGCGGGGGCACGCCCGGTCCATAAGTGCGCCCATGAGTCAAAAAGAGTTCGACCTCATTGTTTACGGCGCGAGCGGCTTTACTGGCCGTCTCGTAGCGGAATATTTGCTCAAGGTTTACGGTGCGTCAGGCGCGACGCGCTGGGCGGTGGCGGGACGCGACGCGGCCAAGCTCGCGGCAGTGATGGCGGAGCTGGGCGCGCCTAGAAGCCTCCCCGCGATTGCGGCCAACGCCAGCGACCCTGCCTCGCTCGATGCCCTGGCGCAGCGCGCGAGCGTCATCCTCACCACCGTCGGCCCCTATCAGCTCTACGGAGAGCCGCTGGTGGCGGCATGTGCGCGCGCGGGGACCGATTATGTCGATCTCTGCGGCGAGCCCGCTTGGATGGCGCAGATGATCGAGCGTTATGAGAGCGCGGCGAAAGCGAGCGGCGCGCGCATCGTGTTTTCTTGCGGCTTCGATTCAATCCCATTCGATTGCGGCGTCTTTTACCTGCAGCAGCAGGCGATGGAGCGCATCGGCCAGCCCTTCAAGCGCGTGCGGGGACGCGTGCGTACGATGAAGGGCGGTTTCTCTGGCGGCACGTTGGCGAGCATGCTGGCGACTTTGGAGGCCGGCCGGCGCGATCCAAGCATCGTCAAGACCATGACCAACCCCTACGCGCTCGTCCCCACCTCTCCCGGCGTGCGCCAACCGCGCGGCGACGCGGTCATTCACGACGAAGGGATCGGCTGGTCAGCGCCCTTCGTCATGGCCGCGATCAACACCAAGAACGTTCACCGCACCAATGCGCTCACGAATTATCGCTATGGGCGCGATTTCACCTATGACGAAATGCAGCTGATGGGCGACGGCGCCGCTGGCGAGAAGCGAGCGAAGGCGGCGCTTGGACAATCGGGTATGCAGCTGGGTCTGCTGGCGTTTGCGCCCACGCGCGCGCTGCTGCGGCGCTATGCACTGCCGAAGCCGGGGCAAGGGCCTTCGAAGCAAGAACGCGAAAGCGGCTCGTATGAAGTGTTGTACGTCGGCGACATGGGCGAGAACCCAGGCGATGCCCGCACGTTGCGCGCGTCAGTCAGCGGCGACAAGGACCCAGGCTACGGCTCCACCTCGAAGATGATCTCAGAAGCAGCGCTCTGTTTGAAGGACATTCCGCGCGCGACCACGCCTGGGGGAATATGGACACCGGCAGCGGCGATGGGAGAAGCGCTGATTGCGCGGTTGCAGGAGAAGGCGGGGTTGAGGTTTGGGTTGGAGGGGTGAGTCCTTAAGGCTGAGAATTTGCTCACCCGACTGATTCATCTCACGACCCATTCCCGGATTGCGCGAAGCGCAAGTCCGGGACCTAGGATCACGAACGGTTCGTGTTTATGGGCCCCGGACTGAATGCTGCGCATTCATCCGGGGATGGGTGGTGAAAGACCTGCGCTAAGCCAGCCCAACCTGAGCCTTTGCAAGGGAGATCAATATTGCCTTGGCGATGTCGAAAGTGATGCCCTTGAAGCCATCGCCCACTTGCCGCTTGAGTTGCTGCCAGCGCGAACCGTCCTTGCTAAGTTGAAGAAATTCATGTCCATCCCAGGACAACTCGAAGGGATAGACCTTTATGATCCGATCAGAGGTCGAGCCCCTGATCGTCTCTACGACAATCAGATTGCCTGAGCCATCAGCCGCAGGTGGTAGGCAACCTCCTGACAGCTGAACCCTTTGAACGCCAACTCGCGCTCAATGTCGCCGTCGTTCATAACGCCGAAGCTGTCTCTTTGCTCAAAGAACAAGAGTATATCCCGGACAAGATCGAGGTCCCTTCTCATGGGCTAAGGCTTGCACAAAACCGCTGCACCCGCGCGCACGCATCCTCCAACGCCGCGTTCGACGTTGCGTACGAAATCCGGAACGCTGGCCCCAACCCGAACGCCGTGCCCTGCACCACCGCGACGCATTCGGCCTCCAGCAATTCCAGCGCAAACGTCTCGTCGTTGTCGATCACTTTGCCCGCAGGCGTTTTCTTGCCGATCAGCGTCGCGCATGAGGGATACACGTAGAACGCGCCCTCGGGCGTCGGGCATTTCAGCCCTTGCGCTTGATTCAGCATCGAGACCACCAGATCGCGACGGCCTTCGAACAATTTCTTGTGTTTGGGAATGAAGTCCTGCGGGCCGTTCAAGGCCTCAACCGCCGCCCATTGCGAAATTGAGCACGGGTTCGAGGTGGTTTGAGCCATCACATTGGCCATCGCCTTGATCAGCCATTCGGGGCCGGCCGCATAGCCGATTCGCCAGCCGGTCATCGAATAGGCTTTCGACACGCCGTTCATGGTCAAGGTGCGGTCGTAGAGACGCGGCTCGACTTGCGCGATGGTCTTGTACACAAAGTCGCCATAGATGAGATGCTCGTACATGTCGTCGGTGAGCACGTGCACTTGCGGAAAATCGATCAGCACCGCCGCGAGCGCCTTCAATTCGCTCTCCGTGTAGGCCGCGCCCGAGGGGTTGGACGGCGAATTCAGCAGCACCCATTTGGTGTGCGGCGTGATCGCCTTGGCCAGCACTTCGGGTCGCAGCTTGAAGCCGTCGACAATGCTGGTTTCAGCGAACACCGGCGTACCGCCGCAGAGCAGCGCCATGTCAGGATAGCTCACCCAATAGGGTGTGGGGATTACGACTTCGTCGCCCGGATTGAGCGTCGCCATGAAGGCGTTGAAGATGACGGGCTTTCCGCCGGGCGAAACGTTGACCTGGGAGCGCTTGTATTCAAGCCCATTCTCGCGCTTGAATTTGGCGACGATGGCGTCCTTCAGCTCAGGAATGCCGTCGACATCGGTGTATTTGGTCTTGCCCTCGCGCAGTGCGCGGATGGCGGCTTCCTTGATGTTCTCCGGCGTATCGAAATCGGGCTCCCCGGCGGAGAGCGCGATGCAATCCTTGCCGGCTGCCTTGAGCGCGCGCGCCTTCGCGCTCATGGCCATGGTGGCGGATGGTTTCACGCGGGCGAGCGCCTGGGAGACGGCATTGGGCATGGCCGCACACGAACCACACTCGCGTGTGATTCACAACGCTGTTGATTGGACACTGCACCGACGGCGTTTTTTTGATCTCAGCATTTCCTACCCGGTCATTCCGGGGCGGCGAAGCCGAACCCGGAATGACCGATCTGTACATGATTGCGCTCGAGTCAGGTCTTGGCGCGACCGGTATCAGTTTTCCCGTCCCCAGTTCGGCGCCGGCGTGTCCTGGCCGGCTTCGATCACCTCCCGGCGCATGCGGCGGGCGCGATCGAACAGATCGTAGAGCGTGTCGCCGTCGCCCCAGCGAATGGCGCGCTGCAGCGCGGCCAGATCCTCCGAGAATCGCCCCAGCACTTCAAGCACCGCCTCACGATTGTTCAAGAACACGTCGCGCCACATGGTGGGGTCAGAGGCGGCGATGCGGGTGAAATCGCGGAAACCGGAGGCGGAATATTTCACCACTTCGCTCTCGGTGACACTCTCGAGGTCCTCTGCCATGGCCACAATGTTAAATGCGATCAGGTGCGGCAGATGGCTGGTCACGGCGAGCACCACGTCATGACGCGGCGCGTCCATGCGCTCCACCTCCGCGCCCAGCGCGCGCCAGAACGCTTCCAGCCGATCAACAGCAGCGGCATATTCGGGGCGCTCGTCGGGTAGCGGTGTCAGAATATGCCAGCGGCCTTTGAACAGCGCTGCAAAGCCTGCTTCGGGGCCGGAATGCTCGGTGCCCGCAATGGGATGGCCAGGCACAAGCAGAGCGTCTGCGGGCACAACTGCGCTCAGCGCCTCGATCACGGCGCCCTTCACCGAGCCTACATCGGTAACAATCGCGCCCGGCTTCAGCGCTTCCGCGCAAGCCGCCAGCGCCGACCCCATCGCTCCAACCGGCACCGCGAGCACGACCAGATCCGCGCCAGCGACGGCGCTGGCGGCATCAGCGCACACCTCGCCCAAGCCCAGCGCCAGCGCGCGCGAACGCACCTCAGCGTCGCGATCGTAAAGCGCCACCACGCGCGCTGCGCTGGAGGCGCGGGCCGCCAGCGCAATCGATGCGCCGATCAGGCCGGCGCCGAGGATGGCGATGCGTTCGAAAATCATCGCGTCAGACACGCGCATAGGCGCCAAGCACGCGCACGCTTTCGAGCCCATAGCGCGTCAACGCGCCCACACGGGGATCGTCCAAGCCGATGAAACCCTCGATGCGCAGCAGTACTCGCGGTTCGGCGCGCGCCACTTCCTGGCCGTCGAGGCCGCTGTCCTTGAGCGCGCGCTGCACGCGGTGGTGCGGGTCGAAACCAATCAACAGCGTGACATCGCCACCCGCGGCTTCGGGCGGCGCTACCGCGAATACGCACGCTTCCGGTGTCTCGTTGGCGGCGCCCAGGAGCGGCAAGCCGGCGATCAGGTTCAAATCGTGAAAGCGGCGCTCGCACAAAGCCGGCCACCATGCCCCTACCCCGGGTGCGGCCGGCCAGGGCGTCACCGCCACGCATTGGCCGGGTTGTTCGAGAGCCCGCGACAAAGCCGCTTGCGGCTCGCCCACATGCTGAATTCTGGTGCGCGCGCCAAAATGACGACGCGCGATATCGAACATACGCGAGAGGTCGCCGCGCCCGCCGCCCACCACCACGTCGATGACGCGCTGCCGGCGCAGGCTAGCGCCGATCAAGGCGCGCCACACTTCAACGATAAATTCACGATCCAGCGCCGCCGGCGCCGCGGCAATCAGCTGGCGCAACAGCATCACTTCGCGGCCAGGCCGCATGGGCAGGCCCGTCTGATCTTTCATGCCCGCCAGCCGGTCGGCAAAGTGCATCCGCTGCGATAAGAGCGACATCAAGGCGGCGTCGATCTTGTCGATTTCAGCGCGCACCGCCTCGAGCGAGTCGGCCGGCCCGGGAGCGGGATCGTCCATGCCCTGAACCATACGAACATTTCACCGAAAGCCAAATCACCGCGCGCAGCAAGCGCCAGCCGCGATCGACGCGCACCTGAAACGATCGCAAGCTGCAGTGAAAAACCAATGGGTGCGTAAGCCGCGACGCAGTTTATAGCTAACGCCCATGATTCACACCGGAGCTGCACGCGTGCAAGCGGCGGGGGGCGTTCGCTCCCTGGCGTTCGATTCCAAGGTCAAACTGCACCTCGCGAACGGAGAAGCGATCGCGCCCTTAACCATGGCGTTCGAAACCTACGGTTCGCTCAATTCCGAACGCAGCAATGCTGTGCTGGTCTGCCATGGGCTCAACGGCGATCAATTTGTGGCAAGCCCCAACCCCGTCACCGGCAGGCCGGCGTGGTGGCCGCGCATCGTTGGGCCGGGCAAACCGATCGACACCAACCGCTTCTTCGTGGTGTGCGCCAATGTGCTCGGCGGCGCTATGGGCACAACAGGTCCCGCCAGCACCGCGCAGGATGGGCAGCCCTACGGCTTGCGCCTCCCCCCGATCGCGATCTCCGACATGGTGCGCGCCCAATGCATGCTGGTGGAGGCGTTGGAGGTTGAAACCCTCTTCCTCGCCATTGGCGCGGGCTTCGGCGGGATGCAGGCATTGCAATGGGCGAGCGCCTATCCAAACCGTGTGTTCGCGTGCGTGACAATTGCATCCGCGGCGCGGCAGTCGGCGCACAATATCGCGCTGATGGAACTGGGCCGCCAGGCGATCATGGCCGATCCAGACTGGCGCCAGGGCGGCTATCTCGCACACGGCGTGCGTCCGCAGAAAGGCGGCGCGGTTGCGCGCATGGCCGCGTGCATCGCCGGGCAGCCCGCTTCTAGGGTTCGCGCCAGTTTCGACCAGGCGCGCGCGCTGGAGCGATTTACCTTCGCCCCCGATAGTTCCGCCGAGGGCATCGAGCGCATCGACGCCAATTCTTTCTTGTACGTGTCGCGGGCGATCGATGCGTTCGACCTCGCCGCCGATTTCGGCGGCTCGCTCGCCAACGCGTTCACAAACTCGGCGACCCGCCACGGCGTGTTCGCGTTCTCCAGCGATTGGCGCTACCCCCCGCACGACAGCCGCACCATCGTACGAGCGCTGATGGCTGCGGGCGCGGAGGCTTCGTTCGTCGAGATCAAGACTGAGAGCGGCCACGACGCTTACCTGGGCGAAGAACCGGCCTTCGAAGCCGCGCTCACCGGGTTTGTCGACGCAACCGCCGCCGCCCGCGGATTGGCGCTGCAAGGCGGGAAGTCATGATGGCCCAGCTCGCGCTTGTGCATCCAGTTCCCGAGCCGCAATCGGCGCCGCGTGGCGATCACGAAGTGATCGCGCTTATGGTGGGTGAAGGCGCCAAGGCGCTTGATGTCGGCTGCGGTGATGGGGCGCTGCTCAGCTTGCTTGCCCGCGAACGGCGCGCGCGCGCCAGCGGCGTCGAACTCGACCGCGTCAAGGCGCACGCATGCGTGGCGCGCGGCTTGTCGGTGATGCAGGCCGACGCCGAAACGGAACTGGCGGCGTTTCCGGCCGGCGCGTTCGATACGGTTATCTTCTCCCGCAGCCTGCAGGGCTTCCGCCGGCCCGGCGCGGTTTTGCGCGAAGCGGCGCGGATTGGCTCACAGGTGATCGTGTCGATCGGCAATTCGGCGCATTGGCGCTCGCGCCTGCACCTGCTGACCAAGGGCGCGATGTCAGAGCCTCCGGGATGGGGCGGCTTCGAACAAGCGCACCGTTGGAGCATTCGCGATTTCGCCGCACTTGCAAGAGCGACGGGACTGAAGATCGAGCGCGCCGCGCCGATGTCGCACGGCCGCCCTGGCGCACCGTTCGCGAAATCGCTCTGGCGCGCCAATTGGTTTGCTGAGGAAGCCGTGTTTCTGCTGACCACCTAACCAATCCGCGCGCGGTACGCACCTGGTCAAACGTCAGCGAGGGCGAATGCGATGCGTCCCATCAGTCCGCGCGGCTTGAGGCGTCCTTCGGTGGCGAACAAGCAAATGCATTCTTCGCCGGGCTGCACCACGGGCAAATGCTCGAGATCAGGTTCCGCGGCGGCGAAATCACCCACCTGAAATAGCCCCACCTCGTCGCGATAAGCGCCCTTGAGCACAGTGCAGAACTCCGCACCGGAATGGCCGTGCCGCGCCGTCGGCATGCCCGGCTTCACCGACAGCACATAAACACGATTGTCGCGCGCGTGCGGGGTGTCCACCGCGGCTACCCACACACCCGGCGCCACCCAGCGGCGCGACCGCAGCGGCAAGCGATCAAGCAACGGACGATTATCGGCGGCGGCAGGCGCTGTTACCTCGCCCAAGCGCGCCATCACCTGCTGCAGCGCGCCAGCGCTGAGTTCTGCTTCGGGGAGATCGATCATCGACGCGCCGGAGGCCGCTTCAAAGATGCGCACCTTTGCGCGGCATTGAGCGCAGGCGCCCAGGTGCGCCCCTACGACCAGGCCGAACCCCGGCTCGAGCGCTCCGGCGGCGTATGACGCCAACACTTCGTCGGACGGATGATGACGCAGGGTCATCGGTACTGCTCCCATTGGATCTTAAGCCTCGCGAGCGCCAAACGCATGCGTGATTTCACTGTCCCGAGCGGTAGCGAAAGGCGTTCGGCAATTTCTGAGTGCGGATGATCCTCGAAAAAAGCGAGCCGCACCACTCGGCGCTGGTCCTCCGGCAGGGTTTCCAGCGCCGCGGCGATGCGCGCTTCTTCTTGGTCACGCGCCACCGCATCGTCGGGCGCCTCCTCGCGGCTCGCCTCGGAAACGTCTGCCATTTCACGGTAGGCGAGCTGCACCTTTTCGCGGCGAAGCCCATCGATCCAGGCGTTGCGGGCGATCACATAAACCCAAGTCGATGCTTTCGCCTTCTTGGGATCGAACGTGGCCGCCCGGCGCCAGAGGGTTACCATCGCGTCCTGCGCCAAATCCTCCGCCACCGCGCCAGGCGCGCCTAGGCGCAACAAATAAGACTTTACCTTGGGCGCAAACCTGGCGAACAGCGTGGCGAATGCCTCGCGATCGCCGGCTGCGATGCGAACCAACAATTCATCGTCGTCGGTCGTTTCGGCGCGGCTGTTCACGAAGGCCGCCCTCCCGCGGCGCCCTTGCGCCCAAAATCCGGCCTCTTGAGGATAGGCAAGCGCGCGCATCTGGCAAGATACGCGTACCGTGCACCCGCGGATCAGTGGTTCGGGGCCGGCCCGCTGACCGTCGCCAACCCGATTCAGAGATACGAAAGCCACCAATCGCGCCGACGGCGTTTCAACGCCGCCCAAAAAGCGCAGAGTGGATACAGCAAAGCCAACACCACAACCCAAGCGGCATAGGTCCATGGCAGCAAAAAGCCGAGCCGTTCAACGCCCGGGGCGCCAGTGAAATTATTGACGAAAAAATTGAACAAGAGGCTCGGATCGCGCCCCGTCGCGGCATTGGCGACCATGGCCAACGCGTGCACCAGATAGATGTGGAGCACATAGAAGAAGAACGGGACCGCGCCAAAAATTCCAAGAAAGCGCGCGAAGGGGCCTCGCAAGCGCGCCAGCAGCGGCCAAAGCACAAACACGACGCCCAGCGTGACCAGGACAAAGTGCAGCGAGGGCGGGTATTTAGCGACGTTCAGGAACGACATGGCGCTGTCGCCCAAGGCCGCATAGGCGCGCCATGGATTGGGGTCGCCGTATTGGTTGAGAAAACGCAGCACCACGAAACCGGCCAACATCGCCGCGCCAAGCGCCAGCAACGTACGCTCGCGTTGCGCAGGCGGCCGCAAAAATACGCCGCCCAGGCCGTAGCCCACGGCCATGATCCCGATCCAGGGCAGCGCCGGGTAAGCGACAAATCCGATCGGTGCGCCGCCGAAGAAAACCGGCCCGCCCTCATGCAGGAGCGTCCACAACAACGCCGCGCCGCCTAGATTCTCAGGCGTGATCGGGTCGAGCAGATTGTGTCCAGCGACAATCGCTACGCCCACCGCCAACACCATCGGCGCCGGCAGCCAGATCAAGCCCGCGAGCGCAATCATGCTCAGCCCGATCGCCCAGATCACCTGCAGGAAGATCATCGGCGGAATCCAGAACGCCCAGCCAACGCTAATCAGCGTGAGTTCAAGCGCGATCAGCCACAGGCCCCGCGTCAGAAGAAATATCGCTAGGTTTGGCGTCGCCTTGCCGTTGGCGCGTTGCAGAAAGGCCGACACCCCAGCCAGAAACACGAAGGTCGGCGCGCACAAATGCGTGATCCAGCGCGTTGCATACAGGAGCGGCGTGGTCTGCTCAGGATTGAGCGGATCGATCGCGAACGCACCCAAATGGAAAAAATCGCGTACATGGTCGAGCGCCATCAGCACGACGACCAGGCCGCGCAGGATGTCGATCTCGGCGATGCGTACCCGAGCGGCGGATGATGAGCCGGTGTCGGTCATAAGCGCCTGTCTACCTTCGGCGTCGCTTCATCGCCAATCTCCGGAATGCCGCTTCGCGACACCCGGGATTGGCGATGAACGCGTCTGACACTTACTGCGCAGGCCCCGACACCGTCGCCACCCATTGCTGCACCAAGCTCTCGGTGACCGAAAGCGGCGTTGAGCCGTTGGTGAGCACGACGTCATGGAAGCCCTTGAGGTCGAAATTCGAGCCAAGCGCCGTACGCGCAGCGTCACGCATGCGATTGATGGCCTGGCGGCCGACCATGTAGCCGCAGGCCTGCCCCGGCCACACGCAATAGCGTTCGATCTCGGTGACGATATTGCTTTCCTGGTCGCCGGTGGCGGCGACCATGGAGGCGATCGCCTGCTCGCGCGTCCAGCGCTTGTGGTGGATGCCAGTGTCGACCACCAGACGCGAAGCGCGGAACGCTGCCGATTGCAGATAGCCAAGCCGGCCGAGTGGATCGTTCGCGTACATGCCCATCTCGTCGGCGAGCTGTTCGGCGTAGAGGCCCCACCCTTCAGCATAAGCGTTGAAGCCCAGCAGCGCGCTGCGGATGAATGGCAGCTCGCCGGCTTCCTGCTGGATCGAGATCTGCCAGTGATGGCCGGGAATGCCTTCATGGTAGGTGAGCGTCGGCAACGTGAACTTCGGATATTCCTTCGCCGGATCGCGCAGGTTGATGTAATAGGCGCCCGGGCGCGAGCCATCGAGCGCTGCGCTTTGGTAATAGCCGCCGGGCGCGCCAGCTTCGGTGTATTCCGGGATGCGCTTGATATCGAGGCTCGCGCGGGCGAGCGTGCCGCACACTTCCGGCATGCGCGCCTTGATCGCCTCGACCTGGGCGTTGAGATCGGCGAGCAGACGCGCGCGCCCGGCCTCTGTGCTTGGATAAATCTGGTCGGGACGACGCGACACCGCCTGTACGCGTTGTGCAATCGTGCCGCGGGTCAGGCCTTGCGCTCTGAGGATGGCGTCCATCTCGCCATTGATGGAATTCACCAGATCGACCCCCATCTGGTGGATTTCTTCAGGCGTCATGTTGGTGGTGGTTTGGTTGCGCAGCGATGCGGCGTACATCTCCGCGCCCTGCGGCAATTTCCAGATGCCCGCGTCATGGGTCGCTTGCGGGCGCAGCGCCGTGAGCGCGGCGATCTGGCGCTGATAGGCCGGCAGCACTTCGCCCGTCAGAATGGCCTGCGCGCGTTGCGCGAGCGCGGTTTTGTCCGCATCCGCGATCTCGGCGACGCCGGACAGCTTCTGCACCAGCGACGCCACCAGCACATTTTCCCCCGGCGCAATGGCGGCAAAGCCCGACATTTGCCGCAGCGCGCCGTCGATGGCGAAATCGGGAGCGATGACGCCCGCGGCGACATCCTCGCCCAGGCGCGTGGTTTCCTGGTCGAGCACGCGCGCATAGGCGGAGAGGCGCGTGAGGTACGCGTCCGCTAGTTCACGATTGGTGACCTGGTGTTGACTGGCCAGGAAATCTGGGATGCCTGTATAGGCGCCGGTCAATTGCGTGAGAATGTAGGGCGCGCCGGCGCCGCCGCCGACTTCAAACGCTGACGTGGCCAGATTATTTTCTGTCGCCGTGAACACCACATCATAGGTCACGCCATCTTGGCCGCTCAGATCTTCGCGCTTGAGGCCGCGCAATTCGCTCAGGACACGCTCGCCGATCGCCTTCTGACGGCGGAGACCTTCTTTGGATGCGTCGCTCAAACGGTCCATGTAGCGACCGCCCGCTTGCGCCTCCGGGAGCGCCAAGCTGGTGCACGCCTCCGGCGCCTCGCGCAGGATGTCGATGCAGGCCTGGTCCAGGATGGTCTTGAGTTGACTGCCCGGCGTCGCGCGCGAGCATGCCGCCAGAACCACGCCAGCCACGGAGGCGCTCAGGAGCGTGCGACGAGAAAGTGCCATAGGTGATATTCCCTTGTAACCGACGGTTGTCTGAAGGGCGCCACCTTAGCTCAAGACCAGCGCACCGCACGAGGGCTTGCGACGAACGGCGCTGCTGAAAAGCTGAACTAATGCTCGCCGCCAGGAGCGCTTTCACGGCGCTCCGGGGCCTTGGCCAGCAGGACGCGACGCTCGGAGCGCGCAGTCGTGGCGTAAAGGCGTTTCACAGCCTCCATCAGCAGCAGCCCCCCATGCGCCGGCCAAATCAGCTCGCCCACCCGCTCAAACGCTTCGCTCGCCCGCACCAACAGAGGTCGATGCGAGGGCGGCGCGTAGAGCGCACGCGCCGAGGCGACCGGCTCGAACATCGCGTCCGCCAGCAAGGCGGAAAGCTGCGAGCGCGAGTACGGCCGACCGTGCCCGAAGGGCGACACGTCCGATTGCGCCCATAAGCTCCAGCGGTTGGCGGCGATTACCACGAGGCGTCCCTCAGGCGCCATGACCCGCCAGATTTCGCGCAGCATGGCGTGCACGGCGCTCGATTCCTCCAGCGCGTGCACGATCAGGACCCGGTCGAAGACAGAATCCATGAACGGCAGGCGGGTTTCGTCGGCCAGCGCGGTCATGCAGGGCGCGCCCGCCGGCCAGGGTTCGGCCCCCTGCTCGCCCGGCATCAACATCGCCACGCGACGCGCCGAACCGCGATAGCCCTCCAAGTACGGCGACGCATAGCCCAGTCCCAACAGGTCAAGGCCGTTCACGTTGGGCCACAACGCCTTCAGCCGCCGCAACGCCGCACGGCGGGCCGCATCGCCTAAGGGCGAAGCGTAGAAGCGCTGTAAGGCGAGGACATCGACGCGCATGGGTTTCATGCGCTAAGCTAAGGAATGCTGCAAATCCATCAATTCCCCTGCCTTGAAGATAATTACGGCTTCCTCATCCACGACGACGAAAGCGGCGCGACCGCCACCATCGACACCCCCGATTCCGCCGAAATTCTGCGTCAGGCCGCGGCCAAGGGGTGGGCGATCACCGACGTGTGGAACACCCACTGGCACCCCGACCATGCCGGCGGCAACGCCGAGATCGCCGCCAAAACCGGCGCGCGGGTCACCGGCCCCGGCGAGGTCGAGCGCATCGGCAAGGCGCCTGACCGGGTGGTCGATGAAGGCGACATTGTCGCGCTAGGCGGCGTCAAGGCGCGCATACTCAATGTCGGCGGCCACACGTTGGGGCACATCGCCTATGTGTTTGACGACGCGAAGGTCGCCTTCGTCGGCGACGCGCTGTTTTCCATGGGGTGCGGACGCTTGTTCGAAGGCACGCCGCAACAGATGTGGACCAGCCTTTCGAAACTCGCCGCCCTGCCGGATGCGGCGACGCTTTATTGCGCGCACGAATACACCAGTTCTAACGCCCGCTTCGCCATCAGCATCGATCCTGATAATGCGGCGCTCCAAGCGCGCGTCGCCGAAGTGGCGGCGTTGCGCGCGCAAGGCAAACCAACCGTGCCGATGAACCTCCGGCTGGAAAAAGACACTAACCCGTTCCTCCGCGCGCCGCTGCTGAAAGCCGCGCTCGGCATGGAAAGCGCGCAGGACTGGGAAGCCTTCGGCGAAATCCGCAGCCGCAAGGACAATTTCAGGGGCTAGGTCTCGCCCATGGGTCAAGGCCGCGCGCGACGGCGCGGATTTGCTCGTCCGTCAAAAGATGAAGCTGCGCGAGCGAGGGAGCATTGCTGTCAAATCCAGCAATCTCATTGGCATGGCGGCGAATCCAACGGCGATAGCCCTCCAGCACGCGTCGGTTGCCGACGCCGTGAGGCGAGCTGTTGATCACGCCGCCGGCGACATTGGCGAGACCTAGCCGCGGATAGTCGGCGAAAATAATCTCCGACAGCTTGGCGCGATATTCGAGTTGCGCGCTGGAGAGCCCAGGCTGGTTTGCGTTGTCCAGGGCGTGGCGGCCCTCATGCGATTCGATCGAGGTTTGATTGGTCGCGCGCCAGCTTTCGGCGATGAAGGCGGCATCATCGCTGCCGACCCGCGCGGCGATCTGCTCCCAGGCTTGCAGCAGCAGCCGATCGCTTGTGGCGGGCAGCTGAACCACACCATCGCGCCCCAGCGCGGCGCGCTCTTGGACTGCCGCGCGTTCGATATCGGCCAGGAACCGTTCGCGGTCGGGGCCGGGCCGTGAACGACGCAGTGCGCTCAATGGCCCGTCAGTGTACGCCGAGCGCACTTGTACGATTGTGTTGCCGTCCGAGGACCAGCCGCCTGCCTCGGCCCATCCATCCCAGAGCCAGGATTCGAAGCCGTTGGACAGCATGTGGTCGATCACGATGAAGCGCACTTCGCCAGCGCGGCCATACTGCGACACCGCGATACGCTCTTCCTGCACTAGGTGGCCACTATGGAGGCTGGGATAGCCGCTGGTTTCGCCTAACGTGCCATAGATTCCAAATCGTTCGGCGAGCGCAACCCGCGGATCGCCGTCGAGGCCGGCCGCCCGCACGAGGTGACCCATCGCCTCGCGGATCGCCGCGTCATACCAGGACGCGCTCCCGCCTCCCGCAATTTCTCGGTTCGCCCGCAGCGTGGCGGAGCGAACGACGTCGTCAAAAATGAAATAGGCGACAGCGCTCTGCCAAAGGGGATTGTCGGCGGCCGCCCGGGCGGCGACGCCGGCGTTGTTGGCGTAAGAGCGCGCATCGGCTGTGAAACCGGCGCGGATCAAGAGGTCGATCAGCGCGAGTGCGTCGGCATCGCTCGGAGCCGGCGCGAGGCCGGCGCCGAAAATGGCTGCGACGCGGCCCGCGAATGGATTAAGCGCCTGAGGCGCGTCGGTGGTGGTCAGCCAATAATAGTCGCGCCAAGCGCTGAAAGCCAATGCGGCGTCGCGTTGCGCTATCGCCAACGACAACCGGGCGCCTGCGACTAGGGGTGCGCCGCGCGCCGCTTCGTCCAAGCCGGCGAGGTCTGCGGCCGCCGCCGCGAAGTGCCGCGCGCGCACGGACACGTCTGTCGCGGCGAGCGCAAGGTGATTGCGGGCGCTCTCAGTGCGCAGGACCTCTGCGCCGACATGGCTGCAAGCAGCGCGCGCGCCATCGGCGTAGCTAAGCGGAACGGCCGGCTGCCCGGCATCGCGGTACACCCGAAGCGCGACCGCCGCAGTCGCGCAAGCTTCCTCGCCGCCCGGCGTTTGGCTCATCGCTGCTGCGATGGCGTCCACTTCGCCACGCACAAGGCCGTCGATGCGACCGAGCTCACGGAGAGCGGCGGCGCGGTCCCGCTCGCTGGCGGCGGGGTCTGCCGCGACTTCCGCAAGCATGCGCTCGGCTTCAGGGACGCGGTTTGCCCTATAGGCGCTGAGACTCTCCGCCAAGGTCGCCGCCAAGGCAGACGGGCTTAGAAAAGCGACCAGCGCGACCAGAGCGGCGACGATCAATTGAGAAGGCATGGTTCGGGTTTGCATCTGGCAGAGTATGTTCAAGCATCTTGGGTGGGTCTTGGACGATTCGAAGGTCTCACAGGCCGATGGCCACGATTACACCGGCGCGGCGGTCGAACAACTGCGCCTGGCCGGCGCACGCGTGTCTCGCATCATGCACCCTCCGGGGCAGCGCATTGACGCGCACCGCCACGATTGGCCCGTGCTCACCCTGTTCCGACTTGGCGGCTATCGCGAAGAAGCCGACGACGGGGCAACCATCGATCTGGATGGACCAAGCGTAGTGTTTCATCCCGCACGTGCGGCTCACGCCGACGAGATCGGAGACCGTGGACTTGAGACCTTGTCGATGACCTTCGATCCCGTTTGGCTCAGCAGAGAGGCGCGCGAGGCGTTGCCGTTGCGAACACACTGGCGCCTCGGCGGCGTCATTGCGGGCGCCGCCCGCGCATTGGCGAGCGCCTGGCTGGCCCCGAACGCCGACGACGCAACGGTACGTGCGGCGACCTCTCAATTCATGCTTGGGGTGGCGCGGCGACCTGTGTCACCGCCACCTTCCTGGGGAGCTCGGCTCGTAAGCGCGCTTGATACGGACCACCGGACGGAGACCTTGGCGCGCACACTCTCGCTGCATCCGGCGTGGCTCGCGCGCGCCTATCGGGCCTGGCGCGGCGAGGGCATCGCCGACACATTGCGGCGCCGACGGGTCGAACGTGCAACGCTCGCATTGCGGTCAAGCGCCGACACCCTGGCTGAGGTCGCGCTCGCCAGCGGGTTCTGCGATCAGAGTCACATGAACCGCGCATTTCGCGCCGTGCTTGGGCGAACGCCGGCAGAGGTGCGAAAGGAAGCCGCGCTGCTCGCGCCGCTCGCACGGCGACTGTAATGCTAGCTGTGCGGCGCCTCCTCCAGCGCCGCTTGGCTCAGGCGGAAGAACGTGCGCTGCATCTGCTCGGGAGATTGTTTCAATCCCGAAGTCATCCACCACCGCAGCAAGCCGATAAACCCAGCCGCGACATAGATAGCGGTCTCGCGGCAGTGCTCCGCTGACCAATGCGGCATACGCCGCGCGATGTTGGCTTCGGCAATACTCCGCACCTTTGCCTCTCCCGCTTCCATCTGGTGGGGAAACACCTCGGACTTCACAACGTTGCGGGCGAAATCGGCAGCCTGAGCCACATGTGCAAAAAGCGGCGCCGACGGCACGAGGTCCTCGCGCTCAGGATATTTCGCCGCCAACGCCGTTTCCGCCATGCCCAGAAGGTTGACGAAGGACGCGATCAGGAAATCGTCCTTGCCTGCGTAATGGGTGTAGAAGGTAGAACGGCCTATTCCTGCCGCAGCCGCAAGTTCGCCGACATCTAAACTATCGACGTCGCGCTCGGCGCCAAGCTCCAGGAGAGCGTCCGCCAAAAGCGCCCGTGTTCGCTGCGCACGCCGATCGATCGGCAAGAGCTCGAAGGAATTGTTGGACACTACCGCCTCCCCGTCCAGCAGCCAGCTTTTCCCGCGTGCAGGCGCTGCACTGGAACTGTAGCGAACATTGTTGCGGGCAAATTTCAGTTCGGAGATTCCATGCTTAGACGCACGTTCATGTGGGCCGGCGCGGCGAGCATTGCGGCCGCCGGCTGCGCCAAGGCCCAGCCTGGAGCAGCGCCAAGCTCAGCCATCCCGCTAGACCTGAGCGGGCCCCGGCTCGTCGCGGAATTGCGGATTGGAGACGCCGAGCCGGTGAGAGCGATTTTCGACACCGGCGCGGCGGGGTCAGTGCTGAAACTGGCTTACGCCCAGCGCATCGGCGCGCCGAATCAAGGGCCTGCCGCCGCTTCGGCGCCAGGCGGAACCCCGATCAGCGGCTTTCGCACCGCCATCGCCGGGCGCCTTGGCGAAGCGCCCTTCGACCGCGCGATGGCGGTTGCGCTTGAAATCCCGCTGCCGCTGGAAGGTATCGAGGCGGTCATCAGCCCCAGCGTTTTCGCCGGTCGCTTGGTGCGCTTTGATTTCGCTGCCGGCGTAGCGCTGGTCTTGGAAAAGAGCGCGGCCAATCTGCCCCAGGGTTCTGCAACCCCCTATTTCGAAGACGCCCGCGGGGGCCACCGTTTGACCCGCATCCCGGCGGTTGAACTGCGCTTGCCCAACCAGGCGCCCATCGCCGCCGTCGCCGACACTGGCGCCTCGCGTGGATTGCTTTTGCCGCTACGAATGGCTGCGTCCCTGCCGCTCGCCGCCCCGTTGGCGCCGACGAATCCGGTTCGCATGGTGGGCGTTACGTTTACCGCACAGATCGCGCGCCTCAACGGCGTTGTGGGCGTAGGGCCCATGGAATTGCGCGACCCGGAGATTACGTTCGTCGATGGCGAAACCCCCGCCAATGTCGGCTTCTCCATCTTACGCCAAGCGATCCTGGTGCTCGACCCGGGCGAGCATCGCTCCTGGCTGCTCGCAGCCAATGCAAACCACGGAGCAACACAATGAGCATGGAACGCGCGGGCGCATGTGCGCTGATCCTCGGAGCGATCGCTTACGTTGCACTGATGGCGGTGCATCCCAGCCATGGCGGCGGCCCTAACATCATCGGCACTTTCAGCCTTTCGGCGCTAGTCCATGCGACAGCATTGATAAGCAAGCCGGTATTGGTGTTCGGCTTTGTAGCGCTGACACGGAGCCAAGGCTTTGAACGCCCGCTTCCCGTGCTTGCGCTCTGCTTCTATGCGCTCGCGGCGCTGTTCACGATGTTCGCCGGAACCATGAGCGGCGTGATGTTTCCGAAGTTGGCAGAGGCGGCCCACGCGCCCGGCGCCGATATCGCCGTCATTCAGGATTTCGCGCGGTACACGACCTGGCTCAATCGCTCCTACGCGCAGGTGCATTTCGACCTGAGCTCGATCGCGATCTTGATCTGGTCGCTGAGCTGGCGCGGTGCAGGCATGCTCGCTTGGGGGATCCGTATCGTTGGCGCTGCTGTTGGGCTTGGCGTGCTCGGCTGGCAATTGAGCGACACGATCAATTTGGAAGCGCGCCAAGGCGCCTTGCTGATCACGCTCGGCCATTCAGCGTGGGCAATTCTTGCGGCGTTCGCGCTGCTTGGGCGAAAGGCCTGAGCCTATTCCTCTGGCCCCTGCACCTGGCCGGTGACGACGTTGCGGATGGTGATCGACGACGGGCGGCCGGCATAGCCCAGGTGCGGCGCGACCTGGATGAAGAGCTGATCGCCGCGGCGGGCTACTGCGGGCGACGACCCGAGCGTGATCACCACGCGCCGGATATTCGTCAGCGGCGCTGCGGCTAAGCCCTGGGCGGCGCGCTCGGCGGCGTCGAGCACAATGCCCCCGGCGCCGGGGGGCACGCGAGCCGGGAGAATGAAAGTGACGGTCTGCCCGACATTGCGCCGTGCGCGCGCCTCCAATTGCTGGAAGCGCTGCTGCATTTCCGCGAACGCGACAGCTTCCGGCGTCAGTGGCGCCACGCGCCCCTCCTCGGAAGCGGGCGCGCCAGTGCTCATATTGCGCGTATAGACAGTTATGGCGCCGTTGGAGGCCACGCGCAGCGAGACGTCGCCATCGTCGGTACGGTAAATCTCCGCGCCCGCCGCGGCCATGACCGGACGCAGCACATGCACCTCTGGATCCCCTTCAAACCGCACCAAGGCCACGCGCCCGACACTGCGGTCAAAAACGAACCGCACTGCGCCGTCCGGGGTGGAATAGCGTGTGGCGCCGCCAGAGGCGGCGTAAAGGCCTGGAACCGAAGGTTGGCGCTGCTGTGGCTGCTGCTGGGCTGCGGCCGTCGCCGGCAGGCCAAGCGCCAGCGCGGCCGCGGCAAACGCCACGCCACGCACTGACAAAGTCGGCCCATCGCTCATTATCGCGGGAGAAAGCGCTGCGACCAAGGCGCTTTTTTGACCGTGTTGCCTATGCGTGGCGTGCTTGTTGCCGAAAAGACGCAATTCCACGCGCCAGCGCGGGAAAAATCGAGCTACGACAACGGCTTCGTTAATGACCCTGAAGCTCAGGGCGCGCGAGGAGCGGCCTGAGCCTGCGCGGTAGCAGTCAAGGGCGGGATCCGCACCACGACCCGTGTCCCCGAATCACTTCGCTGCTGTGAGAGGTCGCCGGCAATGCCGAAAACGAACGACAACGTGCTCAGCACCAGAGCGAAGGCGACGATGCGGAGCAGCCGGCGAGGATACATAGCCACCATGCTTAATCCGAGTCGGGGGCGGAGGTAATCAGCGTAGCGCCTCCCGATCCAGATTGAGCTCCCCGACCGGAATTCGTTCCGCGTTCGGACGCAGGCTGCGCACAGCGTCGAAGAACAATTGCGCGTCGCCAACGACCACCAGGTCGGCGTTGTCGGCGTTGAAATAGCGCGCGGCTGCGGCGCGAGCCTGCTCCGGGGTGACGCCCGATATATCCGCCACGTAGGCGCCCAGGCGCTCCGGCGGCAAACCGAACAGCGCCAAAGTCGAGATTTGGCCCGCCAACCCGGATGTCGTCTCCACCGCGCGCGCAAACGAGCCGATCAGCACCGCCTTGCGGGCGGTGAGCTCTGATTCCGGCGCTGCACTGGCGCCGATGCGCGCGATTTCGGCGCGCATCAATTCATACACCTGCGCCGCCGCGTCATTGCGCGTCTGCGCAGAGGCGATGATGGGCGCCGGCGCCAAGCGGGCGGAGAAACTTGAGCCCGCCCCATAAGAGAGCCCGCGTCTGATCCTGATCTCGGCGTTCAGGCGTGCGGAATAGCCGCCGCCCAACACATTGTTGGCCACCAGCAGCGGGAAATAATCGGCGTCCCGGCGCGATACGCCGCGCAATCCCATCACCACTGCCGCCTGCCCTGTCTGGGGTAGATCGACAACGATGGTGCGCGCGGGCGCAGCGAACGCACTTGCATCCGGCGCTGCGGGGCGCGCGCCCGCGGGATTGGCCCAGCCGCCAAAATGTTGTTGCGCCAACGCAAAGCCTTGCTCGCTCGACACGTCGCCGGCGATCACCAGCACCGCGTTGTCCGGTCGCCAATTGGCGGCGTGGAACGCGACCATGTTCTCGCGCGTGATCGTGCCAAGACTGCGCTCGGAAGCGACTGCGCCGTACGGCGTTTCGCCGAACACTGCGCGCGCAACGGCAAATTGGGCGATCGAACCCGGCTGGCTCAGCGCCACCTGCAACCCGTCAAGCGCCTCCTGGCGGGCGCGGTCCAGCTCCTCGGCGGCGAATGCGGGATTACGCACCACGTCAGCAAAAACGACAAACGCATCCTGCGCTCGATCCGACCGGGTCTGCAGCGACACCGCCGAAGAATCGGTTCCCGCCCCCGAGCCGATTTCGGCGCCGAGCGATTCAATCTCGCGCGCGATCTCGGTCGCGCCGCGCGTGGTTGTGCCGCGTGTGAGCAGATCAGCGGTCATCGAAGCGAGGCCGGCTCGGTCGCGCGGATCGGCGCTGCCTCCCGATGCGACGCGCAGGTCAGCACTGATCAAAGGCAGCGCCCGGTTTGGCGCAACGATGACGCGCATGCCGTTGGCGAGCGTGCGCTGCTCGGTATCTGGTATGCGCGCGTCAACCGGCGCTCCAGCGGTCGGGATCGCTTCGCGTTGGCCTTCGGGTGCAAGCGTGTGAATGCGGATCTCCGAGGCGGGTATCGACAGCGCGCGTGCTTGGATAGTCGATGCCGTCGTGATCACATCGCCGGAGCGTCCGGCTTCTTCGGGCAGATAGCGCACCGCAACGCGGCGCTGATCGTTGAGGATCGCGCGCGCTACCCGCTGCACGTCCGCGGCGGTTGTCGCTTGAATCGCCGCGAGCAAGCGGTCGGCGTAAGCAGCGTCACCGTACCGGATCACGGCGTCAGCAAGTTCGCTGGCGCGTCCAAACGCGGTTTCGCGACCTTCGATCGTCGCGGTAACGATCTCGTTCTTGGCCTCGTCGAGTTCGGCCTGACTAACCGGCTCGTCCCGCATGCGCGCGATCTGCGCAGAAAGGCTCGCAAGCCCCTCTTCCGCGCTTTTGCCCTCCGAGAGAATGGCGAACAGCGAATAGGCGCCGGGGTCCTGCGTCGCCTCAAGATTGGTGAACACCTGCGCCGCTACCTGCTGCTCGTATACCAGAGATTGGTAGAGCCGCGAGGATTCACCGCGCGACATGATCGCGTCGAGCACCGTCAACGCCGGCAGATCGGGGCTCGTCGATTCCGGTTGCGGATAGGAGATCATCACCGCCGGCAACGGCACGTTTGGCGCGTAGGTCGTGTACTCGCGCGGACCCGTGCGCGTGGGTTCGGTTGGATAATCGCGTTGGATCGGGCGCGCGGGCCGGGCGATATCACCGAAATATTCGTTGACCCATTGGTCGAGTTGCGCGGGATTGAAATTTCCGGCGACAACCAGCACCGCGTTGTCGGGGCGATACCAGGTTGCGTGGAATGCACGCACGTCCTCGACGGTCGCCGCGTCCAGATCTTCGATCGAGCCGATGCCCGGGCGGCCATACGGGTGCACGCTGAAATTGGCCTGCGACATGTAGAAGCCGAACAAGCGGCCATAGGGGGAAGCAAGGATGCGCTGGCGCAGCTCCTCTTTAACGACATCGCGCTCGGAATCGAACGTGGCCGGGTCGATCACCAGCGAACTCATGCGCTCGGCTTCCATCCAAAGCGCGCGGTTCAAATGATTGGCCGGCACGACTTCGTAATAATTGGTGAAATCGTCATAGGTGGAAGCGTTGTTGAAGCCGCCAACATCTTCGGTCAGGCGATCCACGGTCTCGGCCGGCATGTTGCGTGTCGACTTGAACATGATGTGCTCGAACAGGTGCGCAAAGCCCGAGCGCCCGGCCGGATCGTCAACCGAGCCGACATCGTACCAGACCTGAACCGAGACGTTGGCCGTGTTCGCGTCCGGCATGGAATAGACGCGCAAGCCGTTGGGCAAGGTGCGCATGCTGAACTGCAGCGGCGCGACTTGCAGCGCCGCACCTGGCCCTTGCGGCGCCGAGGATGTGGCGCAAGCAGCCAGCGTAAGCGCGGCGGCAATGGCGGCGAGCGTTCGTTTCATGGTGCGGTCCCTCGAATTCGGAGTTTATCTAGGCGAGCCTGGAGAGCGCGACCAGCGCTTTTGCGACGAGGGGCCTGGTCTTGACTGACGGGATGCCGCAATACCGCCCTTGCCGGCATGCTGCGGCCTTCGACAAGCTCAGGCTGACGAAGAATGGCGTCATGCTGAGCTTGTCGAAGCGCGACGCCAGCACCATGCTTACGATCCAAACTATTACTCCCGCTCATACGCCAAGATCGGCGCGAGCCAGCGTTCGGCGGTGGCCGTGTCCCAGCCCTTGCGGCGGGCGTAATCCTCGACC
>CXWL01001267.1_pt1 | contig 31563 bp, 24 predicted proteins | sample 590931 | NCBI WGS metagenome assembly CXWL01 (sample SAMEA3498368, study PRJEB10139) | groundwater metagenome | biome: water well; material: biofilm material | place: Germany | collected 2015-04-27
GCCCCAAGAGAATCCATCGTTTCTGGCAGCGGCCGGGCTTGTCCCGGCCGGCGGGAGCGAGGAAGGGTGAGATTTGAGACAGCCTCTGAAGCTCGGCCGCTACGGGTTTGCTGTGTTGTCTGTCGAGGCGTGCGAACGCCCGGTCAGGAACCGCGGGTGGCCTCGAGCGCTTCGAACAACGCCTGGACCGTTCGTTCGGTGGCTCGGCCGTACTCCGCCGCCAGCTCCCGGAAGCGCCGCCGACGCTCGTCCGACCCGGCCCCGGGCTCGCGGACTTCGGACGATTCGAGGGTGGTGTCGCCGTACTCCTCTTCATCGCGCCAGGACTCGGCCAGGCGGTCCACCTGGCGAATGAAGGCGACGGCCGCATCGAGAGTCGAGGGCGGCAGCTTCAGGGAAGACAGCAGGCGTGCCTGGGTGCGGCCATCGGGAACGATCTGTCCGTCCTCGTACTGAGAAATGCGGGACGGAGAAACCTGAGCCCGAATCGACCACTCCTTTTGGGAGAGCTGTGCCCATCCGCGAAGCACCGTCCAATGCCGGCCATCGGCGATGGTTTTGGAATTCACTGCGTCGGGGGAACTTTGTCGTGGTGCCACGGCTGAAAAGTAGCTTCGCTGACTCCGAAGCGCAACGGCAACCCCTTGACTCCAAAGAGTTTAGCGGATTGTTAATGTTCCCGCAGAGGAGATCTAAGAGATCAGTTTCGCGGAACGGACGGCGAATTTAATTCCTTAAAGAGAAACAACCATCGCCAACAGTCTTCTCTGACGTCGTTGCCCTTTGCCGACATCGAGTTCTTAGGAAGGACGACCGGCGGGGTGGAGGCGGGGTCGGCGGGCTCTCCAAGCCCGACTTCTTCCTCTGCAGGCTTTGCGCTTTCCGCGCGAATCCGCTCCGCTTTTCGCGCTCCAATGAAATCCGTGGCCGCGAAGCCGTGCCCCGGCGTAGACTGGCTCCTCCATACTCGAAGACGACAGGAGGCTCCCCATGCCGCGCTACCGCTCCGCCGCCGCGACCGCCCTCCTCCTTCTCGGCCTCGGCCTGGCCGCGCCCGCGCTCGCGGCGCCCGGCGGTCGGGCCTTCGATCCTGCACTCTGGCTCACCGACACTTGGATGGCCATCGTCCGCGGCCTCGGGCTCGAGCGGCCCACGGCACCGACTTCGCCCACCTCGGCACCCGACTCGCGCGAGCACTTGAGTCTCGCGGATTCCATGTCGATCGACCCCGACGGCGCCGCCGCGGCGCCACCGACCCCGCCGGAGGCGCACCACCTGGACAACTCGACGAGCGCGGACCCCAACGGCCGCTAGGCACCGCGGCCCCTCGATTGCCTTCGCTTTCCGCTCCTTGCAGGGGCGCAGAAGTTCGTGTAGCGTTCTTTCGTTTCCCGCGTAGAAACGGAGGAGTCGTCATGGAGAAGGGACGCAAACGGCTCAAAGGCCGGCCGGTGGCCGAGGCGTGGCTGCAGGCCCGGCACGAGGGGCTCGAGGGCGAATCGGCCTGGAATCGGGCCCTGCTGCTCGTGGCCCTGCGCTGCTGCCCGGTGTGCCGGGAGGAAGTGAAGAGCATCCACGATTGGCAGCTCGCGGGCGGCGTGGGGGAGCCACCGCCGAAGCCGGGTGAGCTCGGGCCGCCGACCGCCGAGGAGCGTGCGCGGGCGGAGAAGGCCATCGCGCCGCTTGCTGGGCTCGCCCGCAAGGCGCGGCTCGCCGCCGTGCGGCGCAGCCGCTCGACTCTGCGCGGCCGGGCCGTCGTGGAGGCGCTCCTGGCCGCCGCCCGGGCCGCGCTGCCCGGCGCCCCCGAAGATTCCAAACGCTGGGCCGAATGCGCCCTCTGGGCGGCGCGCGACACGGCGGGCCAGAACGCGGCGGAAGACCGCGCACTGGCCGCCCAAGAGGCCCGCGCCTGGGGCTACGTGGCCAACGTCGAGCGCATTCGCGCCGACTTCCCGGCCGCCGAGCGGGCCTTCGACGTGGCGAGCCTGTTGCTGGAAATGGCCCACGTGACGGAGCTGCGCCCCTTCGCCGAGCTGCGCAACCTCTACGCCTCGTTCTGTCGAGCCCGGCGCGAGTTCGACGCCGCCGTCGAGATGCTCGAGGGGGCGGCGCTCCTCTACGACCGGCTCGGCGACGGGGCCGAGTCGCTCCGGGCATTAGTCAAGCTGACGAGCGTTCTCAACACGGCCCAGCGATGGGCCGAGAGCTCAGCCGTGGTCGAGCGGCTCGACACCGCTCTCGGGCCGGACCTCGACGCCAGCCTGCACCTCGGCAACTTCCAGAACGGCGTTGTCGCGCTCCTCGAGCTGGGTGAAACCCGGGGCGCGAAGGCGCGCTTCCTCGCCGGCCAGGCGATCTATCTCGAGTTCCCGGACGCCTACACCCAGGGACGCCGGCACTATCTGCTCGGGCGTCTGGCCCAGGCCGAGGGCCTGCGGCCGGAGGCGGAAGCGGCCTTCCGGGAATCCCAACGAATTCTGCTCGACGCCGGGGACGCCTTCAGCGCAGCGGTGGCGGCGCTCGATCTCGCCATCCTCTACCTCGACGAAGGCCGCTGGCCGGAGGTCCGGGAGCTGACCGCCGCCATGCTCGCCGTATTCGCCAGCCTGGGCATCCACCGCGAGGCCCACGCCGCCTGGCGCCTCTTCCTCGCCGCCGTGGAGCGCCAGGAGGCGAACATCGACGCCGCCCGCCGGCTCTCGCGCTTCCTCGAGCACGCCCGTCACGACCCGGCGCTGGTCTACTCGACGGCGGAGTAACCGGCATCCGTACCCCGGCGACACGGTGATTCCGAAGAGAAAGAATGCAGAGCCGTCAGGATGAGAAATTCACGGTCAAGGATTGACTCTCTGCTTCCTCCGGAGTACTCTCTCCAAAACCCGCACTTGCGGAAAGGAGATGGTGATGAAGAAGCTGGTTCTTATCGGCGTCATTCTGGCGGCGACACGGGTAGAAGCTTTAGGCCAACGTCTGAACTGCGTGGGCTGGGTACAGGAACAGTGCGACTACGCGACTTGCTGTACTTCCCGCTGCAACGCTTGCTTCCTGTACGACGCCGAGGGCAACTTGATCTACGAAAGTCAGTACTGCGGAGAGTGGGTATGCCGGCCCGTGCAAGGCTGATCGCCATCGCGCTGTCTGGCGTCGTCCTGGCGGCTACCACGGACGAGAGCACGCAGACTTCGACGCCAGCCATCGCCGCCGATGTCCTTCCGGTCTCGGAGCGGTTCGCCGATGAGCGGCAGTTCCTCGCCGCGGACAAAAAGGGTCGTCTCGTTCTCCTGCGAGGGGGCAACTTGATGACCCATCGGCTGCGCTCCAACGGTCAACTGGACGAGCCAGACCGCCTCAAAGCCTATGGCGGCGAAGACCGAAGCCTCGACGTCGTCACGGCCGCGTTCTCGCCGGCCGGTGACGCCTGGTTCGTGGGCAACGCGACGGCAGTCCAGTACTTTCTCGGCGGCAAGGAGGTCCTTCTTCCGAGCCCGGACTTCATCGTCACCGGAGTAGGGCTGCCGGGGGGCACCCCCACGGTTGCCATCGAGCCCAAGAACCTCTCGGGCCGGGCGACGGTTTGGCTTCCGGGCGAAGCACCCTACCTGCTCCAGCTCGCGGGCGACGATTGGCAGGTCTTGGCCTCCGAGGCGCTCGACGTCGCCAAGCCGACCGAGCTGCTCGGGCTCTCCTTTCATGCCCGGGTGGCCCGGCGGATCGCCGCCGCGCCCCAGAATCGGATCTGGGTCGCACATCAAGCGCGGTACCGGGTCGAGCTTCTTTCTCCCACCGGGAAGAGGCTGCTGCAACTCAAGGTCGGGACCGGGGAGGCACGGATGCGCCGCGCGACGGAGGCCGAACATCAGGACCTGGTGGCAGCGATCGGCGCAGACCTCGCGGGCAGCAAGCCGGCCGAACGGATCGTCTGGGTAAATCGAGCGCTCGCCGATGGCGGCGACGGCCGTCTCTATCTCTTGGTCTCTGACGGCGGCAAACTGGCACTCGATCGTCTGGATCCTCTGGAGCTCAAGCTGGAGCGGATCCACGTGGCGAACGTCGAAGACCAGGGCCTGACCCTGGCCGCCGCGAGCGACGGGCTCTACCTGGCATCGATCGACGGAGCCGGCGGATTCTGGCGCATCCGTTGGGAGGTCCTCGACCAAGCGAAGTGGCAAGCGGTTCCTGAAGCCTCGTTCGACGGCGGAGTCCTGGTGACGAGCCCAAAGGGAGTCGAGCGATGAGGGTCCTGTCGGCTTGGCTGCTCGCTGGGGCTCTGCTTGCGTCTGAGTCGACGCCTTCAGAATCCGTTCTCGCCGAGCGACTCCGTGCCATCGATGGCGACGCCGAAACTCGTCAGTTCCTCGCCGCGGACAAGAAAGGGCGAGTCTGGGTCCTACGGGAGTCAACGATGACGAGCCACCGGATCGGCGCCGGAGGAAAGCTGCTTCTGGGCGACAAGATCCAGGCTCCCACGCTCGACGGTGAAGCACCCTTCCTCCACGAGCCGGCCCTCGATCCGGGGGGCGACAGCTGGCTGCTTCCCACGAGCCCCAGTGAAGTTCGCTGGTTCGTAGCCGGCAAGGAAAAGACGATCGCCGCTCTGGACTATCCGGTCCGGTCGACGGCCTTCCTCGCCGGAGTTCCGGTGATCGCAGTCGAGCCCCGCGGCATCTCGCCGAGTGTCGAAACGCGTTTTCCCGGTGAATTCCCCGTCCTTCTCGAGTTCGTGAGCGGCAAGTGGCGCCCCCTCGTGAGCACTTGGATTTCGAGCGACGAGGCCCTCGAGCATCTCGGAACCTCCAACTATTTCGCTCGCAGGCTGGCCGTAGGTCCCGGGGACAGGATCTGGAGTGCCCACCAGGTCCGGTACATCGTCGAGCTCTTCAGCGCGAGCGGAAAGAGGTTGCTGCGCCTGCAGGTAGGAGAAGCAAAGGTGACCTACCAGAAGCGCTCGCCGGCAGAGACCGAGCAGATCACGGCGCGTTTCGGTGAGGGTGTAGCGAAACGCCTGGGAACCGAGCGCACCGCCTACACCAACAAGGCCATCGCCGCGGGCCGAGACGGTCGGCTTTACCTCTTGGTCGACCGAGCCGGCGGTGGCTATGCCATCGACCGGCTCGACCCGGTGGAGCGCAAGCTCGAACGGGTGGTCGTCGACGGGCTAGAAGGGACGGGCTTCACCATGGCCGCGGGCTCTGACGGCCTCTACGTGGGCACCATCGCCAGCGGGGAAGGCCGCTGGCGAATCTCCTGGGAATCGCTTGAGGCGGCCAAGTGGAGCGTGGTGCCGGAAGCCCGCTTTGCAGAGGGCCTCCCGGCCGGTTCTTCGGACCCTTGACTTGGGTTTCGCCTTGCGACGAAAGAGGCCCACGGAACGAAGACGCGGTCCGCTCGCGGCATTGCCACGCTGCATGGAAACTACTGCTGGAACAGGTTGCTTTCGCGAGACGTTCTTGGCGGCGCTCGACGCCGAGAGCCGGCGAGCGTTCGACCTCTTCGGTGCCACTCTCGACGGCCTCGCTTTCGAGCGCGTCTTGCGCGAGGTCGAACCGAGCCACCTGACGGCGCTACAAGTGCTGGGGGCCGTGGAGGATCTCCGCTATCTGTCGGCTTTCCTTGGACACCTGGGCGAGGTCGGTCCCGGGGTCAGCCTACCCCCGGTCGAGGTACGGCTGCTCGGCGCCGTTCGTCTTGCCGCGGATGCTGTGCAGGCCGCACTCACCGGGCTCGAGGCAGCTGTCGAAAAGACCTTGTCGTGACGCTCGTCACGACAAGGTCACCTTCTGCACCATCGCCTGGAGAGCCTGGGCCAGCAACTCGGCCGCGCGCTGGGCTGGGTCGCTGGGCTCTGCCACCTTCCCCTCGCCCGCGTCGCGGAAAAGCAACTCGCCGTTGCGGCGGCGCTTGGCGCGCTCGCACAGCCGGCACAAGCCATCGAATTCCTCCGCGGTGATGCCGATTTCGACCAGGAGACGATGCAAGGTCCGCGGCCGGATGTGTACGCGGCCCTGCTCGTAGCGGGAGACCTGAGCGGGAGAATAGCCGGCCTTCGCCGCGAGGGTCCGCTGGTCGAAGCCAGCCGCCACTCGAGCTCCGGCCAGGGCCATGCCCGTGATTTCGTCGGAGACCATGAGACGAAGACTACAACGCGAGTACTTCGTTTGCGAAATCGAGGGTCCTGGCCACTGAAAAAAGAAGCGTTATTGACTTTCGCACCCCTGGATTGCAGAATCGGCGCCGCATCACCCGAACTAGAAGCGAAACCCTCAGCAGGGTAGCGCTTCGACGCAGGAGGAAGAAGTCGATGGCGATGAGAAGGAAGCTCCCGGCGGGCAACTGCCGTTCCTCTGGCGTCGGAGGGGCGCAAAAGAAGCCCCTCAAGTCATTCGGGCCTCACCTTCATCGGCGACTGTTGACGCGCGAACCCCTTGGCATCTCCATCGATCCCGCGGCGGCACTCCTGTTTCGGCGCCACTTCGCGGCCTGGGCCGGCGAGGTCGCGTCCGAGATGTCGTTCTTTGGCGACGCCCCGCCCTCTTCCCTCCCTTCGGCGCTAACGCGCGAAGCGGCGGACATCGTCGCTGCGGAGGTGCTTCGCACGGTTCCTCGCGGACGCCGCGAACTCGTCGAAGCCAGGCCACGCAGGTACGGCGATGGGCTCGTCGCGAGACGGTTGCTGGAAGCGGCCTGGCAGTTGCTCGAATCGGACCCTGCCGCTGCCGAGTACACCGCCCACGCGGCCGACGCCGCCGCCGACTGGGCGCGGGTCGAGGGCCGGATCGGAGATCTGGAATGGGAGGAACTGGGCTTGCGGGCGTATGTGTTGCTCGGCCTGGCCGATGGCCTGCAGCAAGGATCGCAAGCCGGCTGCGTCCTCGAGAGTCTCGTCGAGCTCGACCTCACCGGCTTCGGCCGGGTGACGATCGCCGAAACGCTGTTCGCCCTTGCGAAGCTCAGTGCGAGCCCGAATCTGCCAGCGGTCTTGCTTTCGCTGGAGACACTTCCCGAGAATCCGACGCTGCAGAAGCTCTTGGACTCCTGGAGGGCCGAGGCCGTTCGACCTCGGGCATGCTGAGGCTCGTCGGCTCGGTCAGCGTCCGAAGCTCTTGGAAGAACTGGGTGAGGATTTCCACGATCTGCTCGGGGGCGCGTTCCGGACCGAACTCGGGCCAGGGGACCGGTTGACTCTCGAAGGGGAGCTCTCCCCGTCGTCGACGTTCGGAAAGCTCCGCCAGACACAGAATCGCCGGCAAATCTTCACGAACGAACCCAACGACGCCGAGGAGCCGATTCAGCAACCGTTGATTCGGGAACAGCGGTCCCTTCTCGTACGAGCGCCATCTGCGGCGGTCGATGTCGAGGCGCCGAGCGATCTCCTTCTGTTCCAGGCCTGCCAGCTCGCGCAGGATGATCAAGAGTCGCCCGGGAACTCCTTCTTCGAACACCTGTGAAGGATATCCTTTTGGTTTGCGAGCGGCGAGGCGCCCCGCGCCGCGGGGCGTTGAACCTCGCGGGGCTACAATGCAGCCCTGCAACTTCGGGAGACCCCATCATGAGTCCTGCTTCCCCCTACCGCCCGCGCCATGCCGTGCGGATCGTGTCCTCGGCCGCGCTGTTCGACGGCCACGACGCGTCGATCAACATCATGCGCCGGGTGCTCCAGGCCTCGGGAGCGGAGGTGATCCACCTCGGTCACAACCGGTCGGTGGAGGAAGTGGCCAACGCGGCGATCCAGGAAGACGCCCAGGGGGTGGCGGTGACCAGCTACCAGGGCGGTCACATGGAGTTCTTCACCTACCTGCGGGAAATGCTCGACGAGCGGGGTGCTTCCCACGTGCGGATCTACGGCGGCGGCGGCGGGGTGATCGTGGCGCGGGAGATCGACGAGCTCCACGCCCGCGGCATCGACCGCATCTTCTCTCCCGAGGACGGCCGCCGGCTCGGGCTCCAGGGCATGATCGACCAGGTCCTCGAGGGCTGTGACTACGACCCCGGCGCGCGCGCCCTCGAGCCGCGCGCCGCGGGCGGCTGGATGCCGCTCGCCCGGGCGCTGACCCTGGCCGAGCAGGGCCGCCGCTCCGACGCCCTGGCGCTTCTGGGCCGCGCGGTCGGCGTGGCGGCGGCCACGGCCGAGGGCTCCTCCCGACCCGCCACGACGGGCGGCACCGCGGCGGTCGCCGAGCTGCCCGCCGCACCGGTTCCGGTGGTCGGCCTCACCGGCACCGGCGGCGCGGGCAAGTCGAGCCTCACGGACGAGCTGGTGCGGCGGTTCGTCACCGACTTTCCGGAGAAAAAGGTCGCCGTCCTCTGCGTCGACCCGACCAAACGCCGGAGCGGCGGCGCGCTCTTGGGCGACCGCATCCGCTTCAACGTGCTCAAGCACCCGCGGGTCTACCTGCGCTCCCTGGCCACCCGCGGCGCCCGCGGCGAGATCTCCCAGAGCCTCGGCGAGATGCTCGAGGTGGTGCGGGCGGCGGACTTCGATCTGATCCTGCTCGAGACCGCCGGCATCGGCCAGGGCGACAGCGCCATCGCCGAGCTGGCGGACCTCTCGCTCTACGTCATGACCGCCGAGTTCGGCGCGCCGTCCCAGCTCGAGAAGATCGAGATGCTGGACTACGCCCACCTGGTGGCGATCAACAAGTTCACCCGCCGCGGCAGCGAAGACGCCCTGCGCCACGTGCGCAAGCAGTTCCAACGGAACAAGGGGCTCTTCGACGTTCCGGTCGAAGCCCTGCCCGTCTTCGGCACCAGCGCCGCCCACTTCAACGACGCGGGGGTGAACGCCCTCTATGCCGAGCTGGTTTCCCAGCTCAATGAGCGCTTCGGCCTCGGCTGGCAAAGCGCCTTCCCCACCTCGAGCCGGCGCACCACGGACCCGGGCCAGCACGTGATCCCGCCGGGCCGCGAGCGGTACCTTTCTCAGATCGCGGACGCCTGCCGCGAGTACCGCCGGTGGGCCGAGGCCGAGGCCGAGACGGCGGCGGAGATCGAGGGAGTGTGGCGGGCGCTCCGCGTGCTGGGCGGCAAGGTGGGCCCAACCTTCGAACCCGTCCAACTCGCGGGCGAATCGAGTCCGGGCCAGGCCGATCTGGCCGCCGCCCACGGGCGGCTCCTGGCGCGGCTCGCTCCGGAGAGCCTGGCCCTCCTCCGCGATTGGCCTGCCTGGCGCGAGCGCTACCGCCAGGACACCTTCGACTACCCCGTGCGCAACCGCACCGTCTCGGTGCCGGCGGTCCACGAAACGCTCTCCGAGACCAAGATCCACAAGGTCGCGCTGCCCCGGGCCGAAAGCTGGGGAGATCGGCTGCGTTGGCGCCTGACCGAAAACGTACCCGGCGAGTTCCCTTACGCCGCGGGCGTCTTCCCCATGAAGCGGGAGGCCGAGGACCCGACCCGCATGTTCGCGGGCGAGGGCCTGGCCGAGCGCACCAACGCCCGCTTCCACTACCTGGCGGACGAGCAGCCCGCGAAGCGCCTCTCGACCGCCTTCGACTCGATCACCCTCTACGGGGAGGACCCGGACGAGCGGCCCGACATCTACGGCAAGATCGGCGAGAGCGGGGTTTCCATCTTCACGGTGGAAGAGGCCGAGCAGCTCTACGCCGGCTTCGACCTGTGCGCGCCCACGACCTCGGTCTCCATGACCATCAACGGGCCCGCACCGACGGTCCTGGCCTTCTACTTGAACGCGGCGGTCCGCCAGCAATGCCGGCGGTTCCTCAGGGACCAGGGCCGCCTCGAGATCTCCGAGGAGGACGTCTACCAGCCGGACCGCCGGCGCGGTGCGCGCTGGGACGACGTGCGGGCGCTCCTCAGCGACGCCGAGTACGCCGCCGTGCGCGACCGTACGCTCACCCAGGTGCGCGGAACCGTGCAGGCCGACATCTTGAAGGAAGACCAAGGCCAGAACACCTGCATCTTCTCGACCGAGTTCGCCTTGCGGCTGATGGGAGACGTCCAGCAGCTGTTCATCGACCAGGACGTCCGAAACTTCTACTCGGTCTCGATCAGCGGCTACCACATCGCCGAGGCCGGCGCGAACCCCATTCACCAGCTCGCGTTCACCCTCGCCAACGGCTTCACCTACTGCGAGTACTACCTCTCCCGCGGCATGGCCATCGACGCCTTCGCCCCCAATCTGTCGTTCTTCTTCTCGAACGGCATGGACGCCGAGTACACGGTGATCGGTCGGGTGGCTCGGCGGATCTGGGCGGTGGCCCTGCGGGACCTTTACGGCGGCAACGAGCGCAGCCAGAAACTGAAGTACCACATCCAGACCAGCGGCCGCAGCCTCCACGCCCAGGAGATCGACTTCAACGACATCCGCACCACCCTCCAGGCGCTCCTGGCCACTCTGGACAACGCCCAGAGCCTCCACACCAACGCCTACGACGAGGCGATCACGACGCCCACCGAGGAGTCGGTGCGCCGGGCCATGGCCATCCAGCTGATCATCAACCAGGAGTTCGGCCTGATCGACTGCGAGAACGCCACCCAGGGCAGTTTTCTAGTGGAAGAGCTGACCGACCTGGTCGAGGCCGTGGTGCTCGCCGAGTTCGATCGCCTGACCGAGCGCGGCGGCGTGCTCGGGGCCATGGAGCTCCAGTACCAACGGGGAGCGATCCAGGAAGACTCTCTGAAATACGAGACCCGGAAGCACTCCGGCGAGCTGCCGATCGTGGGCGTCAACACCTTCCTTTCGAAGCACGCGGCCGACGCTCCCCCGCCCGCCGAGATCCAGCTGTCCCGCGCGACGCCCGAGGAGAAGCGCACCGCTATCGACCGCCTGCGCGACTTTGAGGAACGCCATGGAAACCGCGCCCCGGAAGCCCTTCGCCGCCTCCAGGCCGCCGCCCTCGCCGGCCGCAACCTCTTCGCCGAGCTGATGGAGGCCGCCCAGGTGGCGAGCCTCGGGCAGATCACCCACGCGCTCTACGAGGTGGGCGGCGAGTACCGGCGGAATCTCTGAGCCGTCCTCGGGAGAGGACACCCTCACCCCAACCCCTCTCCCGAACGGCGGGAGAGGGGCTCGAGAGTAGCGGCGGACTTGGGCAGGTCAGGGTGGGGCAGGGGCTTCCCTCTCCCGCGAGCGGGAGAGGGACCGAGGGTGAGGGTCTCCGGGCACGATCCCTGCTTTCGGCCCGGCCGGGTCCAGCTCGAACGGAGACACGAACATGAGATCGCGCCGCCTCTCACCCGCCCTTGCCCTCTGCCTCGGACTCCTCGCCCTCCCCGCCGCCGCTGCCGACTTCGAGATCTACGCCGGTTACTACACTCCCAACGACGACTTTTTCCAGGAAGGCCTGAGCTACGGCGTCCGCGGCACCTGGCTGGTGCGCGACGATTGGACGGCGGGGGTGTCCGTCGGCCGCTGGGAGGACTCCCAGAGCGAGACTTTCGGCGGCATCCAGTTCCCCGGTCTGCCGCCGATCGGGGGCGTGACGGTGGACCTCGACCTCGCGCTCACCCTGGTCGACCTCTCGATCGGCCGGCGGCTGCGCTCGACCGGCTGGACGGTCTACGGCGGGCCGGGCTGGGCTTTCGCCGAGGCGGACGCCAAGGCCACCGCGTTCGGCTTGCCGATCGACTTCGAGGTCTCCGACACCGAGCGGGACGACAGCTTCTCGCTTCACTTCGGCATCGCCGGCAAGTTCCCCGTGGGCGAAAGGCTCTATGTGCGGCCGGACCTGCGTGCCCGCTGGTTCAGCGAGGGCTCCTCCGGTACCGATCTCGAGGCCAGCGTGGCCCTGGGATGGTCGCTGTGAGCGGGCGGGCGCGGTCGATCGCCGCGGGGCTGATCCTCGCGGCGGCGCCCCTCGCCGCTCAAACCGAGCGCTTCGCCGACTCCACGTCCGTCACCACGATCGAGGTGCCCGTGATGGTGGAGCTGCGCGGCCGGCCGGTGACCGGGCTCACGCTGGACAGCTTCGAGCTCTACGACGAAGGCCGGCGGGTGCCGATCACCGGCTTCGAAGAGGTGCGGGTCGACCGACCCGCCACCATCGACGGGCAGCCGCTCCCGGCGGGTCGCGACCCGTGGCGTTCGCGCACCCTGGTCTTTCTGCTCGACTTCACCTGGAGCCAGCCCTGGCAGCTCGAGCGGGTGGTGGACGGCCTCGAGGCGGTGTTCGCCCGGCGCGACCTGCTCGCCCCTGGGGACCGGGTGGGGGTGGTCGGCTGGAGCGCCTACCACGGCCTGCTGACCTTTCTCGAGCCCACCGCCGACCGGCGCGAGCTCGCTCTGTCGATCGCCCTGACCCGCGCGGTGGTCGAGAGCGATCCCGCGGCCACGCGCGCCGCCCTCGCCGCCCTGCCCGCCCGGGACGCCGAGCGCCTGCTGGCCGAGGCGAGCCTTTCCGGCTTCAATCGCAGCTCGCTATCGATCAACCAGGGCGCGGCCACGAGGGACCTGGCCGAGGACTTCGCGCGGCTGTTCGAGCGCGCCACCTACCCCGGCCCCAAGGTGTTGATCCACCTGTCGAACGGCATTCCGGACGACTACGTTTCGGGCGCCAGCCTCGAGCGCCCGCGGGTGCTCAAGAACATGGAGCGCATCCTGGTCGCCGGCCGGAAGACCGGCTGGGCGATCCACTCGGCGAACCTCTCGGGCCTCACCTTCGGCACCGATTCCCAGCTTCTCCTCGCCCGCGACACCGGCGGCCGCCTCCACGCGAATTCCAACGACCTCACCCTGCTGGTCGAGGAAGCGGAACGCAGCACGCGCTCCTTCTACCTGCTCGCCTTCGAGCCCCAGGAGCATCTGGACGGCGGCACCTTCCGCCGCCTCGAAGTGCGGCTCAAGGGAGTGCCCCGGGGCACCCGCGCGCGCCACCGGTGGGGCTACGTGCCGGAGGGAGAGGCGAACTGAAGGCCTATCGGCCGAACTGAAGTTCGGCCGTGGTGGCAGGGCAAAACCGCCGCTCGCTGGAGACGGAGTCTCTGGCGAGGTCTTCAATCCCTCGCCTATCGCTCCCTCCCGATCCGCACCAGGCGCCCGTGCGAGGGCACGCCGATCCCGTCGATCACGACCAGCTGATAGTCCCCGGGCGGGGCCACGGCGTTGCTCGCGGGGGCGCGCAGGGACAGGCGCCGCGTTTCACCGGGGCCGGGGCCGAGGCCCGGCTGATCGTTGCGCACGGGGAGCTCGATGGCGCGTTGGTCCATGTCGAGGCCGTGGGTGACCGAGCCGAGGCGCAGGAGGAGGACCCGCGGGGTGCCGGGCTCTTCGAGGATCACGTCGAGCTCGAAGGGCGTGCCGGGCGCCAGGTGATCGAGCGGCCCGGCACCGTGCAGGGCCATGATCCGCGGCCGCGGTCCGCGCCACAGGGTGCCGGGAAAGTAGCGTTCGGCATCGAAGCGCGGGCTCGTCCAGGGCTGGCCCGCCTCGTCCCGCCCGACCCCGAAGCCGCCGGTGCTGCCCATCTTGAGCACCGTGCCGTCGGGCAGCAGCAGGGCTGTCGAGTGGTAGCGGCGACCGAAGCGGGCGCTGGCGGCGGGGCGGAAGCGCTCGGTCGCGGGGTCGAACAGTTCGGCTTCGAGAACCGCGTCTTCCTCTCGGTTGTGGTTCGCCCAGCCGCGACCCACGCCGCCGCTGACGAGGACGGTGCCATCGGACAGCAAGGTCGAGTCCGCGAGTGCCCGGCGTTTCGCCGCGGGGCCGACGGCTCGCCAGCCGGGCTGGCCGTCGAGGGGCCGCGCGGCGTCGTAGTCGAAGATCTCGGCGGTGTCGGTCGTGGCCCGACGGTCGTCGAGGCGCCGGTGGTCGGTCTCGCGCTCGTGCTGGCCGCCCACCACCAGCACCCGCAGGCGAGTGGCGCCATCGACGAAGGGCAGGAGCACCGCCGAGCCGTAGTGCGGGTAGCTGCGCGAGCCGCGGGTGGCGACCATGGCGTAGCACCGCGGGGCGAGGCGCAGGGGCACGCGGTCCGCCGGCCGCAGCTCGTGGAGCCAGCCGCGGTGGGCCTCCTGGACGAACAACACACCTGCCTTACCGCCGGGCAGGAGGAACAGGGCCGGGTAGGTGGTCACCGGGTTGGGAGGGCCGTCGACGGCCGTGCGATCGAAGGCCAGGTCGACCAGTTGCGCCCGCGCCGGGTCGATCTCGACGAAGCGCTCGGTGGTGGGATCGAAGATTTCGAACCCGGCGTCGACCGTCTGGTAGTAGCCCGACAAGGGGCGATGGTCCCGGTGGTCGCCGGCCAGGGGGGCGGTGCTGCCCGAGGCGATCAGCACCCGGCCGTCGGGGAGCGTCACGAGGGTGGGATACCAGCGCTCCTGGCGCAGCGGGCTCGGCACCCGGCGCCAGCCCTCGCCCGGCCCCTGGGGCCCCTGGGCCTGGGGATCGAACAGGTGCAGCCAGCCCGCCGTTGCCGGGTCGCCGGGGCGACTCGAAACGTGGCCGCCGGCGAACAGCAGGCGGCCGTCCGCGAGGTGGACGTGGCCCGAGCAGAAGAGGTTGGTGGCGGCGAGCCCGGAGCGCTCGAAGGGCACCGCGCGCAGGGCCAGCGTGCCGGCGTCGAGGCGGGCGAGCTCGCAACGGTCGACGGCGTCCAGGTCCCAGGCGAATCCGGCTCCCTCGCGCAGGTAGCGACCATCGGGCCGGCGCCGCCGCGGCGGCGAAACGAGCAGCACCTCCGCTCCCGTGCCCGACCGCACCAAGGCGGCGTGGACCCCCACGATGCCGAGCTCCAGGGGGCCGCCGTCCGCGTCCCCCTGCCACTGCCCGAGGAGCGGCTCGATCCACACTGCGACCCGCTCCACTCCCGCCGCGGATTCGATCCGCAGGTTGTCCCCGGGCTCCTCGGGCTCCCCCACCGCCAGGGCCTCGAGCTCGAGGTGCCAGTGCCCTCGCCGGTCCGCCCGCAATTCCACCAAGAGCCCGGGCGTCGGTCCCAGGCGCACGCGACCGGTTTCGCCGCGAACGCGCACTACCTCCCCGGGCGCGGCGACCCCGTCGAAACGAACCGACCGCGCCCCCGGGCCGAACGCGAGCCGCAGACGCCGCGGCCGGCCCGGCGCCGCCCAGACGGGAGCACCGGCCAGCCACGAACCGAACAAGGTCAGGAACAGGGAGCGGAGAAGGTCGCGGCGGTTCAGTGGGGGAAGTTCCCGAAAGGCAATTCGAGCGCCACCGCCAGGGCCCGGTCGAGCTCGTGAAGCGTCGCCGGACTCAGAGAACCGACATAGTCGGTCAATTGAGACTTTAGGAGGCTGACGAGTTCGTCGCAGTGGATACTGCTTTCGTGCTTCAAGCCGTGATCGACCTCAAGATCCACCTGCGTCGCCAAACCGTCTCGGCGAGAGTAAACCGGTGCGCAAATCACTGTCGAGAAGGAGGAATCGATCACCGCTTGGCGGCTCACGACGGCGAAGACCCGCTGGCGCTTGGGCTCGCGCACCGTGGGGCGCTTCACGAGGTACAGCTCGCCGCGCTTCACCCGGCGAATTGGAAAGCGAGAACATCGAGGGCTTCTTCGTTCAGCTCGGCGGCGTGAGCGTCGATGATCTGGCGATCTCGACCCGGATCTCTCGGCAATGGAGTGGCGAGATAGACCGTGAGGGCAGCCTCCACGAGATCCGTTCGTCGTTGGTCGTTCGAAGCAAGGCGGCTGAGTGCCTGGTAGACCTCCTCGGACAGCTTCACGGATCTCGCTGGTTTCATCCTGCGCAGTGTATGGCTGCGGGGGGCCAACTCGCAACCGGTGGACGATCTCGCACGGCGCTCCGGTAGAATGCGCCGCTCCGAGGTGCAAGCGATGATTCCTCTCGTTCTTTCCGGCGGCAGCGGCACACGGCTCTGGCCGGTCTCGCGGGCTTCCTTCCCCAAACAGTTCGCGCCGCTGTTCGACGAGGCGCTGCTGACCAAGACCCTGCGCCGATTGGGCCGCTTCGGAGCGCCCGGGGTGATCGCGGTGGCCGACAGCGAGACCTTGACCCGCCAGGTGCTCGGGGAGCTGGGCTTCGCCGCCGACTGGGCCATCTTCGAGCCGGTCGGCCGCAACACCGCGCCCGCGGTGGCCCTGGCCTGCCATCTGGCCCAGCTGCGGGGCCAAGGCTCCGAGGTCCTGGGGATCTTCCCCGCCGACCACCTGATCGCCGACGAAGCGGCCTTCGACACCGTGCTCGCCTTGGCCGTCGAGTGCGCCGAGCGGGGCGAAGTCGTCACCCTCGGGATTCTGCCGACCCGGCCGGAAACCGGTTTCGGCTACATCGAAGTCACCCCGCGGGTGTTCGCCGAGTCGAACGGCGCGGTGGCCCACCTGGCCACCGGCTTCCGGGAGAAGCCCGACCAAATGGCCGCCGAGGAGTACCTGCGCCGCCGGACCTTCCTGTGGAACGCGGGCATGTTCGTTTTCCGCGCCGAGGTCATGGCCGGCCACTTCGCCACCTTCATGCCGATCCTGTGGCGGGAGATCCAAACCATCCGGGAGGATCTGTCGAACCTCGCCGAGGTCTACCGCCAGCTGCCCTCCGAAAGCCTCGACTACGGAATCATGGAGGCCCTCGAGCGCCTGGTCGTGATCCCCTCGGACATCGGCTGGAGCGATGTCGGCTCGTGGGACGAGGTCGCCCGCATCCGCGAGGCCACCGCGGTACCCAACCCGGCCACGATCGAGATCGACAGCCGGCACAACTTCGTCCAGCCCCACGCCGACAAGGTCTACGGCCTGGTCGGCGTCGAGGACCTCCTGGTGGTCGACACCGCCGACGCGCTCTTGGTGGCACGCCGCGGCCGCTCCCAGGAGGTCAAGCGGGTGGTCGATCGGCTGCGCCAAGAGGGCCATGAGGCGGCCACGGAGCACGTCTTCGAACACCGCCCGTGGGGAGACTTCGAGGTCCTGCGCGACACCGAGCGGTTCAAGTCCAAAGTCATCCGGGTGCTGCCCGGCCACCAGCTCTCCTACCAGAGCCACCGCCACCGGGCCGAGCACTGGGTGATCGTGGCGGGCCGGCCCGAGGTGGTGCTCGAGGGCGAAATTCATCCCCTGGGCCCCGGCGATCACCTCTTCATTCCCCGCGGGGCCAAACATCGCATCCGCAATCCCGGCTCGGAGCTCGTGGAGTTCGTCGAAGTCCAGCTCGGGGAGTATTTCGGAGAGGATGACATCATTCGTTACGAAGACGACTATCGACGCACCTGACCCGCTTTTGCGCGAACCTGGCACAATGGAACCGCCATGCTGTTCCGACGATCCCTGCTCGCCGCCCTGTCCCTCCTCCTTGCTTTTTCCGCCGCCGCCGACGCCCCTGTCGCCCCGCCCCTGACCCTGTCCGGCCAGCTCGTGGACGAAGCGGGCCGGCCCCTGGCTGGCGGCTCGGTGGCGGTGGTGCCGGCGCCGGACCGCTCGACCCTGGGCCGCTGGCGCCTCGGCCTCGAGCCCGAGGCCGAGCCCGTGGCGCGGGCCACCACCGACCAGCAAGGGCTCTTTGCGCTCCCCCTCCCCGCTCCCGGCAACTGGCGCCTGCAGCTGCGCACGCCGGACCGGATCACCCGCGAGAACACGCTCACCGTCGTCCAGCCGGTCGAGGTCGGCCCCCTGCCCGCCCTCCCCACCCGACCCCACGCAGTACGGATCGTCGATGCCGCGGGCCAACCGGTGGCGGGCGCTCGGGTCACCTACCTCGGGTTCGAGACGGCGGTCGAGACCGGGGCCGAGGGTCGCGCCGTGCTGGACCTCCCGGAGGGTATGGCGGGCGGCGACGTGCTGGTGGTGCCCTTCGGCCGGTCTCCCCAAGCAGTCCGGCTGCGCGACTCCGAGACCCGCGTCACCCTCCCCGAGATCGACCGGCCGAACGGAGCCGTCACCGTCCGGGACGCCGCGGGTGAGCCCGTGCCCCAGGCCGTGCTCTGGCTCTGGGGTCAGCCGGTCGAAGCTACCGATGCCCAGGGCAAGGGCCATTCGGCCGCCGCGACGCCGCGCTATGCCGACACTCTCGAGGTCACTGCCTCGGGACGCCGGAGCGGCCGGCTCGAGCGTCAGGCGTCGGTCCTCCAGCTCGTGCCGCCGGTACGGCTGACGGGCCGGGTGCGCACGGCCGGCAAGGGCGAGCCCGTGGCCGGAGCGCTGGTCTGGCCCGCGGGGCACCCCGGGGAGGTCACCCGGAGCGATGCCGAGGGACGCTTCGACCTCCTCGCCTCGGCCCCGAAGGAGCCCGAGCTCGCCCTCGTGGTGGCCGCTGCGGGCTTCGTTGCGGCGCGAGTCCCATTGCGCCCCGGCGGCCCGCCGGCCGACCTTCGGCTGACCCCCGCGGCCACGGTGGCCGGCCAGGTGGTCGACCCCGAGGGCCGGCCCCAGGACGGCTTCCTGGTGAGCGCGGAGCGGCGGGAGGACGGCGCCGCGGACCTGCCGTCGCCGCGTTTTCGGACCGGCCCCGATGGCCGCTTCCGGCTCGCCGGCCTCGAGCCGGGCGTGGCCTACGAGCTGGTCGCGGTGCGCTTCGAGGTGGCCCGCGGCCAGGTGGCCGTCGCCGCCCTCGCCGCGGGGGAAGGCCGGGCCGGCGTGCGTCTGCCGGTCACGGCCTTCCGGATCGCCACGGGGCGGGTCGTGGACACCGCGGGCGAGCCGGTGGCGGGCGCCGCGGCCGCCCTGACCCGGGTCGACGAAGCACCCCGATTCTTCGGCTCGGATTCCTTGGGCCAGCCGGGATCGGCCGCCCGGCGCGAGTCCGATGGCGCCGGCCGATTCCGCATCCCGGGCCTCGAGCCCGGGCGCTACGACCTGCGCGTGCGCGCCCCGGGCTTCGCCCCGGTCACCGTGCGGGGTCTCACCATTCCCGCCCGGGGCGGCGAGGTCGACCTCGGCACCGTGCATCTGGGGGCCGCCGTCGTGCTGCGCGGCCGAGTGGTGGACGCCGAAGACGAACCGGTGGCGGACGCCGAGATCACCCACCTGCAGAACCAGATCGGGTTCTTCGAGAGATTGGACGAACTCTCGAATCGGACCTCGTCGGCCGCCGACGGCAGCTTCGAGATCGCCGACCTGACGCCGGGCGCGACCGTGGTCTTGACCGTCTCACATCCCGGTTTCGTGCGTCAGGACGTGCCGGGTGTGCGGGTCCCGCGGGAGGGAGAGCTGGTGATTCCGCTGGTCGCCGCGGGCCGCGTGCGGGGTCGGGTGATCGATGGCGAGGGTCGCGGTGTGGAGGGCGCCCAGGTGGGAACTGCCGAGGCCCGCTGGGACGGCGGCACGACCGACCCGGCCGGCGCCTTCCTGCTCGAGGGCGTTCCTCCGGGCACCGTGCAACTCGTGGCGACCGCCCCTGGCTTTCTCGACCCGCCGGGCAAGACCCTCGAAATCGGCCCGGGAGAAGAACTCTCCGACGTCGTGTTCCAGGTCGACCGGGGCGCCGTCGTCTCCGGCCGGGTGGTCGGCGCGGACGGCGCTCCGATCGAAGAAGCCTACGTCTTCCTCCGTGACTCCGGCGGCGACGGATCCGAATACGCGCAGACCGGCGCCGACGGCCGCTACCGGATCGAAGGGGTGCAACCGGGGGACCGGCGCTTCACCGCCCGGGCCGAGGGCCTTCTTCCGCAGGTCAAGTCCTTGACCGTGCGGGCCAGCGAGAACCCGCTCGACTTCCGCCTCGACCGCGGGCTCGAAATCCGCGGCCGGGTGGTCGGTCCCGAGGGTCAAGCCGTGGATCAGGGCGAGGTGACCGCCACTGAAGATCCCGACGGCTTGGTCCAGGAGCGCGGCGCCATCCACGCCGATGGCTCCTTCGAGATCCTGAACGTGAAGCCCGGGCGCTACCGGCTTCGCGCCGACAGCCTCGACTTCGCACCCGGCGAGTTGCCCGACCCGGTCACCGTCGGGCCGGCCTCGGTCGAGGGCGTGGTGATCCCTCTCACCCGCGGCGGCTTGATCGTGGGGCGGGTGCGCGGCCTCGACTTCGATCGTCTGGCCGAGCTCCAGGTGATCGCCTCCTCCCTCGACGGCAGCCGGTACTCGGGAGGCCAGGTCGATTACCAAGGCGGCTTCGTGATCAAGAACATCACCGCCGGCACCTGGATGGTGATGGCCTCGGCCGGCAACCGCCAGGCCCTGGCGCGCGCCGAGGTCGAGCCTGGAGCGACCGAAACCCGCGTGGAGGTGGAGTTCGGGGAGGGCTTCACGCTGTCCGGCCGGGTCTCCCGGGGCGGCCGACCGGTGGTCAACGCCGGGGTCGCGGTGACCACCCGGCGAGAGATCGCCGGCGGTTTCACCACCACCGACCACGACGGTCGCTTCGAGGTCCACGACCTCACGCCCGGCGAATACCAGGTGGTGGTGGCGACGAACGGGAACGGCTTCGCCCACTCCGAGGCGGTTACGATCGACGGCGACCGGGAGATCGCCATCGAGGTGGTCGGCCGGGTCGTCGCGGGCCGGGTCGTCGCAAGCGACGGCGAGCCCCTGCCGAACGCCAAGGTCAACTTGCGCGACACCTCGCCCACCGACTTTGGCGGCTGGGGCAGCGAAGCCACCTCCGACGAGGCGGGCCACTTCCGCTTCGTCGACGTGGCCCCGAACCGCTACGTCCTCCACGGTCGCAAGGAGGGCTACGCCCAGGGCCAGCTCGACCTCGAGGTCAGCGACGCCGACGTCGAAACCGAGCTGCCCTTGACACCCTCTCCGGGCCTGGTGCTCGAGGTCGCCACCGCCCGCGGCCCCTTGCCGAGCGGCGCCGTGGTGGCCGTGGCCGCCGTGGACGACTCCGGCCGGGTGGTCTTCCGGGGCCACGGCGAAGCCGACGAGGGCGGGCGCGTGCGGCTGTCGAGCGTGCCGCTGGGCACCTGGACCCTGTGGCTGAGCAGCCACGGTTACGCCCTGACCCGCCTCCGCGCCACCAACCCGGGATCGCCGGTGCCCGTCGCGCTGGCCCCGGGAGTCGAGCTCCAGGTGGAAATCCCCGCTCTCCGTGGCACTACCGAGATTGCGCGCCTGACCCTCACGGGCGCCGACGGCCAAGCCCTGCCTACTCTGCACCAGGGTCTCGAGCTGACCTACGAGCACATGGTCGTTTTTGGCCAGACCCAGATCGGTGAAGTCCCGCCCGGTCGCTGGACCCTGCGGGTGGTGACGGCGGCCGGCGAGACGCTGGAGAAGACGGTGGAAGCACCTGCGGGGGTGGTGCGGGTGGTGGTGGAGTGAGCGGGGAAGAAATGAAGAGGACCTAAAGGACTGCAAAGACTGCAAGGACGCTCCCGAACTCACGAGCCCTTCGGGGTCCTATTCGTCCTTGGTCCTTGCAGTCCTTGCAGTCCTTTAAGTCCCTTTCGCCGCTTCCATCACCACCGCCACCGCTGCCTTCGGCTTCACTCCTGGATTCGGTCGGAAATAGGACACCAGGAAGCCTCCGAGAGCCGCCAGCAGAATGCCCAGGTAGAACGGCCAACGGATGCCGCCCCAGCCGCCCTCCGGCGGGTGGAGCAGGATCGCCACCACGGCGTTGACCACCGGGGCACCGCCGAAGACGATGGCCATGACGACCGCCGGGCTGCCCTTGGCGCCGAAAGCGAGCAGCACGGCGAAAGCGCCGAGGGCGCCCGCCACCCCCGCGGCCAGGGACCAGCCGGCCCCGGTGGCCGGGAACGCCCAGCTCGCGCCGCGCAGCCAGAGCACCGCGAGGGGAGCCAGCACGGCGGTCAGGAAATAAGCCAACCCCACGAATAGAAAGGCCTTGTAGCGACCATTGACCGGGTCCGCCATGCCCAGCTGGCCGTTGTGCAGGAGGATGCCGTAGACCCCCCAGGAAACCACCGTCAGCAGTGCGAACGCCAGCCAGGTCCAACTTGTACTCGAGCTCTCGGCCACGGACCGCCTCCTTGTCGTCGAAGAGGGGAGAGTCTACGCCGTGCGCCGCAGTTGTGACCCCCTGCTGGGCTCCCCCGGGAGGTGGGGCCAGGGGCGGGCCAAGTTCCTAGGAGCCGTTCGCTCCGCCCGGCGGTACCAGGTGGTGGCGCAGGGCGTAGGCCACGGCTTGGGCGCGGTTGTGCAGGCGCAGCTTGTCGAGGATGTTGCGGACGTGGAACTTGACGGTGTTCTCGGAGACTCCGAGGTCGTCTGCCAGCTCGCGGTTGGAGGTGACGCCCCGGACCATGCGCTCGAGCACCTCGCTCTCGCGATCGGTCAGGGCGTCGGGATTGGTGCGGGTCGAGGACTTCGGGCGGGCGAATTCGTCGAGCAGCTTGCGGGCCAGGGCGGGGGTGATCGCGGGCTCGCCACGGCCGACGCCATCGAGTAGCTCGAAAAAGCGGTCGGCCTGAAGATCCTTGAGCAGGTAACCCTGGGCGCCGGCTTTGACCGCCTCGAAGAGGTCCGCTTCGTCGTCCGATGCGGTCAGGATGATGACCTTGGCCTCGGAGCCCCGCGCGGCCAGCTCACGGAGCGCCGCGAGGCCGCCGCCGCCGGGCATGCGCAAGTCCATCAGCACCACGTCGGGATTGAGCTGAAGGCAGAGGTGAACCGCCGAGGGGCCATCCGCGGCTTCGCCGATCACTTCGTGGTCGCGGGCGCAGAGGAGGCTCTTCAGGCTGTCGCGAAAGAGTGCGTGGTCGTCAGCGATCAAGATCCGCATCGAACTCTCCCGGTACCCTTGGCGCGTCGAGAACGACACGCGTTCCATCGCCGGGGCTTGATTCGACCGAGAGCGTAGCACCGATCGACAGCGCTCGCTCCTTCATGATCGCAAGTCCGAACCGGGGAATGTCGGCGCGGGTGAGTCGGTCCGGGTCGAAGCCGGCGCCGTCGTCGGCGATCTCGATCACCACCCGGCCGTTTCCGGAGGGTCGTGCGGTGACCCGCGCAAACGTGGCCCCCGAATGTTTCCGCACGTTTGAGAGCGCCTCCTGGACGATTCGCAGGGCCTGGAGCTCGGCCGAGAGGGTGAGTCCGACATCGGCGGGAAGGTCGACCTCGGCACGGATTCCCCCTTGGCGCTCCCAACCCCGCACGAAACTTCGCACTGCGACGGGAAAACGACAATCGGGAGAGATTTCGGTCCGCAGGGCGAGAATCCCTTCACGGACGTCTACGGCCACGCCGCGCGCTGCCTCGGCCAGCTGGTCGAGCTGCTCACCGGCGCGTTCCACCGCTCCTCGACGCAAGAACTCGCGGACCGCCTGGGCCTTGGTGTTGACGTAGGCNNGTCGCGTACCGCACCAGGGTCTCCTCGTCGTCCGGTCGCCATTTCGGCTCCGCTCCGACGCGGTCGCAGAGATACAGGTTGCCGCGATAGTGCGAGCGGCAGGTGACCGGCACCGCCAGGAGGGACCGCATGGCCGGATGATTCGGCGGAAAGCCCACCGAGCGGAGATCTTGGGAGATGTCGTCGATGCGCAAACGTTGCCCCTCCATCAACGGCACGCCGAGCAGGCCCTTGCCGATCGGCGGCGCGCCGACCTTTTCGCGGTCCGACGCCGACATGCCGGAGGTCAGGAACAGCCGGATCCCGGGTTGTGGACCGAGAACGGAGAGAGCGCCGTAGCGTGCCCCGAGGAGCGCCCGGGCCTGATCGACCACCCGCTGCAGTACCGCATCGAGAGCCAGGTCGGAATGCCCGTAGAGATCGAGGGCTGCACGATGCAGGGCGAGCAGGTCGGCCCCTCCGTTCTGCCCCCCCGAGGAGCTTTCGGCGTGTTGATTCATGGGCGCCAGTGTAGCAGCGGCCCCCAGGGCCTCCGCGCTACCCTCGCGGGTGGCCCGAGGCAACCGCCCGGCAGGGTGATAGCCTCACTTCGAACCTTGTAAGGAGAGCCAAGCGATGTCGATGCTTTCAGGAGTCCTCTTGGGGCTCGTCGGCTGGTTTCTGGTGCGCTACCTGGTCTTCGGCTGGTTCACCGTCAACCAGAACGAACGCGCCGTGAAGACTGCCTTCGGCCGGGCCCAGCGCATCTCCGAACCCCTCGCGCCGCCGACCGAAGCGGGTATGACCACGGAAGAAGCGGAGCGCTATCGCTATCCGCAGCTCAAGGTCATTCCCGCCGGCGGCCCCTATTTCCGCCTGCCCTGGGAACGGGTCTACAAAGTCAGTGTCGCGACCCAGACCTTGAACATGGCCTTCGACCCCGAGAGCCCCACCGCCAACCGCAACGGGACCCAGCTCGAAGCGGTCACCAAGGACCAGCTGATCACCGGCCTGACCGGCCAGATCCGCTACCGGGTCTCGGAACAGATGCTCTACCCCTACCTCTTCGGCGTGAAGAACCCGATCGCCCACGTCATGGGCTACTTCATCTCGGTCCTGCGCGAGCGGATCGCCAACTTCGAGGCCCCCACGGCGCCCGACGGTTCACCCTCGACGCCGGGCCTCGAGCCGACCATGGCGGTGGGGGTGTCGATCAACGACCTGCGCAAGAACCTCCGGGACTTGAACGAGCGCATGGACCACGAATGCCGTAGCTCGACCTACCGCTACGGCATCGTGCTCGACGCGTCGCTGATCACCGGCATCGACCCACCCCACGAGGTCGAGTCGGCGCTGGCGGCGATCAACACCGCGCACAACCAGGTCTCCTCGGACATCAGCCTGGCCCAGGCCTCGGCGGACCAGAAGATGGTCCAGTCGAAACGGGCAGTGGAGATCGAGACCTTGAACGCCCAGGCCGAGGTCGAGCCGCTCCTGGCCCTCGCCCAGGAACTGGTCGAGCTCAAGGCCAACGGCGGCTCCGCGGCGCTCGCCGCCTACCTGCGCAACGTGCGACTGGAGCTGCTCGGCAAGGCCGACGCGGTGATCCTGGAGACCTCGCGATGAACACCGCCCTGCTGTTGCCCTTCGCCGCCGTCATCGCCTTCGTGGCGGCGTTCATCGGCATCCCCATCGTGATCGGGCTGATCCGCCAGCTCGGCCTCTTCACCACCGTCCAGGAGCGCACCGCCCGGGTCTACGTGCTCTTCGGCAAAGTTCTCGGCATCCTCGACGAGCCGGGGTTCCACTTCCTGCCCGGCAAGCTCGGTGTGCGGGCCTTTCTGGTCCACTGGCTCGGCCAGTGCCACGTCCTCGACCTGCGGCTCGACCAGGAATACCTACGCAGCCAAGCGGTCAACTCCGAGGAAGGCGCCCCCATGGGCATCGGCGTCTGGTACGAGATGTACATCAGCGACGCCGTGGCGTTCCTGTTCAAGAACGCCGATCCCCGGGGATCGCTGCGCGCCAACGTGTCGAACGCCACGGTGCGCACGCTGTCGAACCTGTCCCTCGATCACATGCTCACCGATCGCCATCCCATGAGCCGCACCGTGCGGGCCGAGGTCTCGCCGAAGTCCCACGAATGGGGCTACAAGCTGGGCTCGGTGTACATCCGCAAGGTCCACTTCCGCGACGCGGCGATGATCAAACAGATTGAAGAGAAGGTGGTCAACCGGCTGCGCCAGGTGACGTCGGCCATCCTCCAGACGGGCAACAACCAGGTCCGCGTCATCGGTTCCACGGCCGAGCGCGAGGCCGCCGTCGAGTTCGCCCGCGCCGCCGCCAAACGGCCCCAGATCGTGGGTGCCGCCCTGCAGAAGATCGCCACCGATCCGGAAGTGCTGAAGGCGATGTTCGAGGTGCTCGAAATTCAGCGTCTGGCCGCCAACGAGGGCCGGCTGACGCTCGTGCCCCCGGGCACCGGCGGCGATCTGCTGAAGACGCTGGTGGCGGCGAAGGGGTAGAGAGAGAGAGTCGGAGAAGGACCGAAAGGACCGCAAGGACTGCAAAGACCAAGGACGCCTTCCAGGCTCGCGCGGGAGGGGGCGTCCTTGCAGTCCTTGCGGTCCTTTTGGTCCTCTGCATTCCCTACGCCGCCGCGGGCTCTTCCTCTTCCTCCTCGAGCTCCGCCTTGCCTTCCTTCCCCGACAGCAGGCTGTAGACCGCGGGGACCACATAGAGCGTGAGGAGTGTGCCTACCAGCAGGCCGCCGACGACGGCGATGCCCATGGGGACGCGGCTCTCGGAGCCGGCGCCGAGAGCGAGAGCAATCGGCAGGATGCCGAGGATGGTCGACAGGCTGGTCATGAGCACGGGCCGCAGGCGGGCCGTGGCGGCCCCGTGGACGGACTCGAGGACGGACAGGCCCGTGGCTTTCCGCTGGTTGGCGAACTCGACGATCAAGATGCCGTTCTTGGTCGTCAAGCCGACCAGCATGATCATGCCGATCTGGCTGAAGATGTTGAACGTCTGGCCCGTGGCCCAGAGCGCTCCCAAGGCCCCGGCCAGCGACAGCGGCACCGTGAGCATGACGATCAGGGGATCGAGGAAGCTCTCGAACTGGGTCGCCAGGACCAGGAAAACCAGCACGAAGGCGAGCAGGAAGACGAACAGCAGGCTACGCGAGCTCTCGGTGAAGTCCCGGGCCTGGCCCGAAAGCCGGGTCGAGAAGGACTCGTCGAGGACCTCGTCCGCGATCCGCTCCATGGCTGCGATGCCTTCGCCGAGGGTCTTGCCGGGGGCGAGGGCGGCGGACACCGTGGCCGAGAGGTAGCGGTCGAAGCGGAAGAGCTGGGGCGGGCTCGACTGCTCGGCCACCCGCACCACCTTGTCGAGCAGCACCGGCCCGCGGCTCGACGGGACGTACAGGTTGCGCAGGTCGAGGGTGTCGTCGCGGTACTCGCGACGCACCTGGCCGATCACCTCGTACTGCTTGCCGTCGATCAGGAAGAAGCCGAGCCGCTGCTCGGACAGGGCGAGTTGGAGCGTCCGGGCGATGTCGAGGGCCGAGACGCCCAGATCCTGGGCGCGGGCGCGGTCGATTTCGACCCGGATCTCGGGGTTCGAGAATTGGAGGTCGACATCGACGAAGGGAAAGGTCGGATCCTGCCGCGCCGCGTTCAGGAACGCCGGCAGGACCTCCTTGAGCTTCTCGAGGTTCGGAGCCTGAATGACGAACTCGATCGGCAGATTGGCCCGGCGGCCGAGGGAGATCGTCGGATCCTGGGCGATCGAGGTCCGCGCTCCGGTCAGCTCGGCGAGCTTCGGACCGAGGATCTGAGCCACTTCCTGCTGGCTGCGCTGGCGTTGGTCCGGGTCGAGGAGCATCAGCCGCGCGGTGCCGCTGTTGGTGGAGCTCGAGGCACCGAAGCCCGGCGAAGTCACGGTGACGAGAATGCGCTTCTCCGGCACCTCTTGCTCGACCACCTGGGACAGCTCGTCCATGAAGCGATCCATGTAGGCGAAAGTGGCCCCCTCGGGGGCTCGCGAGTTGAGCCGCAAATAGCTCCGATCCTCGGTCGGGGCGAGCTCCGCCGGCAGCGCGCGAAAGAAGCCGTAGATCGCCAGGAAGGAGAGCACGAGGAGCGGCGGAGCCAGCCAGCGGGCGCGCAAGAACGCGTCGAGGGTGCGGCCGTAGCCGTTCGAGAGCGCCTCGAAAAACGGCTCGGTGACCCGGTAGATCCAGGGCGGCCGCGCACGATGCTTGAGCAACCGGCTCGACAGCATGGGCGTCAAAGTCAGGGCCACCAGGGCGGAGATGGCCACCGCGCCCGCCAGGGTCACGCCGAACTCCCGGAACAGCCGCCCCGACAGGCCCCCCATGAACAGGATCGGCAGGAACACCGCGACCAGCGACAGGGTGGTGGCGACCACCGCGAAGAAGATCTCCCGCGTGCCCTCGATGCCGGCCTCGAGGGGCTTTTTGCCCGCTTCGATCTTCGAGTAGATGTTCTCGAGCACGATGATCGCGTCGTCCACCACGATGCCGATGGCCAGCACCAGGGCGAGCAGCGTCAGGACGTTGATCGAGAAGCCCGCCAGGTACATCACGAAGAAGGCGCCGATGAGCGAGACCGGAATCGCCAGCACCGGGATCAGCGTCGTGCGCCAGTCGCGCAGGAAGACGAAGATCACCGCCACCACCAGGGCCAACGAAGCGAACACGGTCTCCTGGACCTCGGAAACCGAGCGGCGGATGAAGCGGGTCTGGTCGAAGCCGGGCGTGATTTTCAAATCCTCGGGGATGGTCCGGGCGAGTTCTTCGAGACGGCGGTTCACCTCGTCCGCGATCTCGATGTAGTTGGCCCCGGGCAGGGGCCGCACCGACAGGCCGACCATGGGCTGGCCGTTCATCTTGAGGGCGGTGCGCTCATTGCGCGGTCCGAGCTGAGCCGTGCCGACATCCCGGAACCGCACCACGCGGCCGTCGCTGGCCTTCAGGATCAGGTCGTTGAAGTCGTCCTCCGTGGCCAGGCGCGAGAGGGTTCGCACCGTGAGCTGGACATCCTGGCCTTCGATGCGCCCGGCGGGAAGCTCGACGTTCTCGCGCTGGAGCACCTGCAGGACGTCGAGGGGCGATAGCTGGTAGGCCGCGAGCTTCTGCGGGTCGAGCCACAGCCGCATGGCGTAGGTCCGCTCGCCCCAGACGTCCATCCGCGACACCCCGGGCACGGTCTGGAGGCGCTCGACGAAGATCTCGTCGGCCAGCCGGGTCAGCTCGAGCAGATCGCGGCGATCGCTCTGGAGGGTGAACATGAGGATCGGCTGGGAGTCCGCGTCGGCCTTGGTCACCTCCGGCGGATCGACATCCGGCGGCAGGTTGTCGAGGGCCTGGGAGACCCGGTCTCGGACATCGTTGGCGGCGCGCTCGAGATCGGCGTCGAGGTCGAACTCGACGGTGATCGTGCTGCGCCCTTCGCGCGACGTGGAGGTCAGGGTGCGAATGCCGGAGATGCCGTTGATCGAGTCCTCGAGGGGCTCGGTCACCTGGGACTCGATGACGTCCGCGTTGGCGCCGCGGTAGTTGGTCGACACCGTGATCACCGGCGGATCGACCGACGGAAACTCGCGGACGCCCAGGAAGGTGAAGCTGATCGCGCCGAACAGCACGATCGTGATCGACAGGACGGTGGCCATCACCGGCCGCCGGATGGCGAGGTTGTACAACGTCACAACGCCTCCCTCCCGGCCCCGGCGAAGGTGTCCTCGACTCCCTCGACCGGCAGGCCCGGTTTCAGATCCTGAATGGCGGAGGTGATCACCCGGTCACCGTCCGAAAGGCCGGCCACGATCTGCACCCGGTCCTCGGTGCGCACGCCGGTCTCGACGGAGCGGGGCTGGGCGGCGCCGTTCTCGATCACGAACACCTTGGCGCCGCCGAGCTCGGGAATGACCGCGATCGAGGGTACGGTGAAGGCCCCATCGATCTCCCGGATCACCAGGTCGACGTCGGCGAAGGCCCCGGGGACGAGCCGGCGGCCCGGGTTCGCGGCCTGGGCGCGCACGGTCAAAGAGCGGGTCTGGGCGTCCATGCCCGGCTCGATGGCCGTGACCCGGGCCACGAAGTCGGTCTCGACGCCCTTGACCCGAAAAGTCACGGACTCGCCCACCCGCACCTTCGTGGCATAACGCTCGGGCACCGTGAAGTCGAGCTTCACCGGGTCGAGCTGCTGCAGAGTCGCGATGATCGTCTGGGGCGACAGGTAGGTCCCCTCGCTGACCTGGCGCAGGCCCACGACGCCCGAGAACGGCGCCCGCACGACCGCCTTCTTGAGTTGGGCCTCGAGCACCGCGAAGTCGGCGCGCAGCACGTTCAGCTCGGTGACCGAGGTGTCGTAGTCCTGTTGGCTGATCACGCCCTGATCGAGGAGCGTCTTCTGGCGGCCCTCGCGCAGCTCGGCGAGCTCGATGCGATAGGTGGTGCGCTGGCGTTGGGCGAGTAGCTCCGTGTCGTCGATCTCGAGCAGCACCTGGCCCTTCTCCACCCAGGTTCCTTCGTCGAAGCGGATCGCGCGGACCTTGCCGGACATTTCGCTGACCAGGTCGACCTGCTCGCTGGGAAACACGGTGCCGCTGGTGGAGAGCCGCTCGGCCAGGCGCTCCGGGCGCACGGTGTGGGTGGTGACCCGGTAGATTCGGCTGGCCGCCGGCTCGGGCGCCGGTGTCGCGGCCTTGGACCTGGCGTCGCCGCCTAAGAATCGGGGGCCGAAGATCGCCGCGAGAACGGCGACCGAGAGGAGGATCGAGAGAGTGACGCGCTTCTGACTCATGCTGCTGCCCTTCCACTTGGTCGCCGGCGAGTCTACTCGCGGCCGAGGGCCGATCGAAACCGAATGTTCATGAAGGGTGGGCTATCCTCCCGCCCCATGGCTCGGCTGCGCTTCGCCCCCGTCACTCGTCTGACCGTGATCGTCGGCCTCGCCCTGGTCGGCTTTCTGACCCTGCGCTCATTCTTCCGCGTGGGGGGCGAAACCGCGGGCGCCGCCGAGGCCGGAACGTCCTTTTCCCCATTCACCCCGAGCGCCGCCGAGGCCACCTCGATGCTCGTCGCGGCGCGGCGGATCCTCGCCGGGGAGCCGCCGGGGGAGATTCCCGAGCCCAGCGGCCGGGGCACGCGGGTGGTGGTGGTCTCCTTCGCCCGGGCCGACCGCCCGGCACTGGTGGCCGAGGGACGGGGGCGCAGCGTCGGCGAGGCACTCGCCCGGGCCACGGAGAGCCTGGTCCGGCGGGCGGCACCGGGCGAGCTCGTGAAACCTGCCGGAGGCCGCCTGCGCCTCGACGTGCTCTCGGCCTTGGGTGAGCCCCGGACCTTCGACCAGCGGGGCCGGGCGAAGCTCGAGCCTGGCCTCGAGGGCCTGCTCCTGCCCGACGAGGACCTGCTCCTGCTGCCGGCCGAGGTCGCCAGCCGCGAGCTGGTAGACGAGAAGGGGGATCTCCAGACCAAGCGTCTTTCCCGTTACCTGGCGGAGGGCAACCGCGGGCGCGGCCCGCTGACGGCGAACCCGGGCCGCGGCGGTAGACCGTACCGAACGACCCGATTCGCGAGCTTCGTCGAGACGAGCGGCGGACCGGCCAGCGCGCTCTACCGCGGCAACGTGCTTGGGGGCACGCCCACGGCCTCCGACCTGCTGACCGCCGCCCGCGCCGGCGGCGACTACTTCGTCCGCCACCAACGGCCCGACGGCAGCTTCGACTATCTCTACCGCAGCGCCACGGACTCGACCTCGAGCTCCTACAACCTGCTGCGCCACGCCGGATCGTGCTATGCCCTGTTCGAGCTCTTCGGGGCCACCAACGATCCGCGGTACCTGGCGACCGGGCGCGCAGGCGTCGAGTACTTGCTCACCCAGACCCGCCCACCGCGCCCCGGTCACAAAGGTCCGCAATTCGAGGCCATCGCAGCACCCGGCGAAGAGGCCAAGCTGGGTGGTGCCGCCCTCGCGCTCCTGGCGATCCTCCGCCATCGCGAGGTCACCGGCGACGACCGGTGGCTCGAGCGCGCCGTCGGCCTCGCCCGCTTCGTCCTCTTCCTCCAAGCCGAAAGCGGGCAATTCGAGTCGAAGTACTTCTTCATAGCGGAAGAGGCCGAGCCCTTCGAGTCGATCTACTACCCGGGCGAGGCAATCCTGGCTCTGACCCGACTCCACGACGCCACCGGCGACTCGCGCTACCGGACCGCCGCCGCCAAGGGTGCGCGCTGGCTGATCGACGTCCGCGACGCCGCGAAAACGACCACCGAGCTGCCCCACGACCATTGGCTGCTGATGGGACTGGCCGAGATCCACCCCAAGACCAAGGACCCGAAGCTCCTCACCCACGGCCAGCGCATCGCCGAGGCCATTCTCGGCGCCGAGCACAGGAACGCCGAGCACCCGGACTGGAACGGCGGCTTCTACGACC
>CXWL01112462.1_pt1 | contig 31558 bp, 28 predicted proteins | sample 590931 | NCBI WGS metagenome assembly CXWL01 (sample SAMEA3498368, study PRJEB10139) | groundwater metagenome | biome: water well; material: biofilm material | place: Germany | collected 2015-04-27
AGGGCTCGTTAATGAATAACTGTGACATACGTTGCCGCGTATCCGGGATGGATGCAAGGCGCGGAGCGCAGCGAATGGTTGTTCCATTCGCAAGCTCCGCAACGCCGCAGACGCCCGGATACGCGGCAACCCTCCGGGCTGGGGTCGCTTCGGGCGCATCCCGGTGTTGCGAGCCGCTTGTTGTGAATGACACAACCGCGCGTCTCGCGCCTTGGGCTGCATCCCGAAGCGACCCCAGCGTATGTCACAGTTATTCATTAACGAGCCCTTAGCCCATGAACGAAATCATACAACCCTTACATTTCGAATCGCGCTCCACCAATTTCAACCGCCTGCGCGGGCGGCTGGAGCATCAGGTCGGCGATGCGATTGCCGATTTCAACATGATCGAGGAAGGCGATACCGTGATGGTATGCCTCTCCGGCGGCAAGGATTCCTACACCCTGCTGGAAATCCTGCGCGCCCTGCAAAAGCGCGCGCCAATTGATTTCCGCATCGTCGCGATGAACTTGGACCAGAAGCAGCCGGGCTTTCCGGAACACGTCCTGCCGGAATATTTCAAGTCCATCGGCGTGGAATACCGCATCGAGGCGCAGGACACCTACTCCATCGTCAAGGAAAAAATACCCGAGGGCAAAACCACCTGCTCGCTGTGTTCGCGCCTGCGGCGCGGCATCATCTACCGCGTGGCAAGCGAACTGGGCGCGAACAAGATCGCGCTGGGACACCACCGCGACGACATGATCGAAACGCTGTTCCTGAACCTGTTTTTTGGCGGCAAGCTCAAGTCCATGCCGCCCAAGCTGGTCACCGACAAGGGCGACCATATCGTGATTCGCCCGCTGGCCTATTGCGCCGAGAAAGACATCGCGCGCTTCGCGCGCGCCATGGAATTCCCCATCATCCCCTGCAACCTGTGCGGCTCGCAGGACAACATGCAGCGCAAGAACATCAAGGGGATGCTGGTCGAATGGGAGCGCCAGTATCCGGGGCGCAGCCAGACCATCTTTACCGCGATGCAAAATGTTGCCCCGTCACATCTGCTGGATGGTGGCCTGTTCGACTTCAAGAATCTCAAGCTGGGCGATGCGGTGGCGGAAGGCGATGTGGCGTTTGATTAGCCGCCATTCCCGCCNNCGCGGGAATGATGAAATACTTAGGTTGCCGGATTCTCCGCAATCTTGAAGATCACCTTACGGATTTCCCCATCGCCCACCAGCGGCGCATGCGCATCCTCCGGGAAGAAGATGCAGAACGCGCCGGGCGGCGTGGCAATCCACAAAGCAGGCGTATCGTGGAAAAACCGGATGTCCTTCTCCGCGCTGTAATCGCCCACCGGGTTGCGGCAATCCGCCAGCGCCTTCCAGCCCATCTCGTCCACCCCTTCCAGCACCAGTTGAATGTCTATGTATTCGCGGTGGCATTCCAGCTTCGCCGCTTCGCGCGCACGCCCCGGCACATGCTCCACGATGGCGAACAGGTCATCGCCGATGATGGGATAGCGCCCCGGTGCGAGTGAGCGCAGATCGGTGTTGCGGATGTAGTCGAACGCGCGCGGGAACAGCGGGTGCAGCGCGGCGTAGCGGTCGGCTTGGGAGAGGGCGGAGCAAATCATTATCGCTGCTTTCGGTAAGTTAAAATCAAAATATTGAGCATTATGGCGAAGAGCCTGCCCCCGCGAAGGCGTGGGGCGGGAGCGACAAAAAATGAATTTTTAGAGGTGCCCATTGCGTTATTTGCGACAACCACTCCGTCGGGCTGAGCTTGCCGAAGCCTTTGATTCATATAGGCAGCATTTCGACAAGCTCAATGCGAACGGATTTGATCTGTGCTTCCCTGGCGTTGCCCTAAATGACTTTCCCCGGATTCATCAAACCGTGCGGGTCGAGAGCGCGCTTGATATTGCTCGCCATCTCCAATTCCAGCGTGCTTTTGTAACGGTGGATTTCCTCGCGCTTGAGCTGTCCCAGACCATGCTCGGCGCTGATGCTGCCGCCCAGTTCATGCACGATGTCATACACGATGCGGTTGACGCGCTCGCTTTGCGCGATGAGCGCCGAGTTCTGTGCGGGATCGGACATGGAGGCGTTGTAGTGGACGTTGCCGTCGCCGATGTGCCCGAAAGCGACGATGCGCACGCCGGGGAAGGCTTCATGCAGCGCGGCATCGGCCTGCGCGATGAATTCAGCCATGCGGCTGACCGGTACCGAGATGTCGTGCTTGATGCTGATGCCGTCAATTCTCTGCGCATCGCCGATGTTCATGCGCAGGTTCCACCATCTTTCGGCGTGCGCCTTTTCGGTTGTCGCCGCAAACACTTCGATGCCGCCGGAAAAACTGTCCAGCGCCGCGCGCAATGCCTTGTCCAGCGGAACATCCAGCACATCGGATAATTCGATAATGACGATCCATTCATGCCGTTTGGCGAAGGGTTCGTGCGTACCCGGAATGTGGCGGAGCACCAGGTCCAGGCAAGGTCGGCCAACGATCTCAAAGGCGCTGATGCGGTCGCCGCAGATGGCGCGCAGGTGCGCAAACAACGCCGCTGCCGCAGCCGGATCGCGCAGCCCCACGCAGGCGGTCGCCATCGCCTGCGGGCGCGGAAACAGTTTCAGCACGGCGGCGGTGATGATGCCCAGCGTGCCTTCCGCGCCGATGAACAGGTGCTTGAGGTCGTAGCCGGAATTGTCCTTGCGCAAGGCGCGCAGGCCATTCCAGATGCGCCCGTCCGGCAGCACCACTTCCAGGCCGAGCACCAGGTCGCGGGTGGTGCCGTAGCGCAGCACGTTGATGCCGCCCGCATTGGTGGAAAGGTTGCCGCCGATTTCGCAATACCGCTCGGCGGCGAGGCTGAGCGGGAACAGACGGTTGCTCTGCTCCGCCGCTGCGCGGATGTTGGCCAATATGCAACCGGCTTCCACGGTGATGGTGTAGTTGGCGGCGTCCAGTTCGCGGATGCGGTTCATGCGCGACAGGTTGAGCACGATCTGTTCGCCTTCGGCCAGCGGCACCGAAGCGCCGCACAAGCTGGTATTGCCGCCCTGCGGCACAATAGCGATATGGTGTGCCGCGCACAATGCGGCTATCGCGCTGACCTGTTGCGTATCGGTGGGCAGCACCACCGCCAGCGCTTTGCCCCTGTAACGACCGCGCTTGTCGTTGCAGTAAGGCGCGACGGCTTCGCCGGTTATTACATTGTCAGCACCGGCTGTGGCGCATAGCAAATTTATCAAGCCACCTGGCATCTCAGTTATCCCCTTGCGTCCTTGAAAAAGCGATCAGCCACGGATGAACACGGGTAATCACAGATGATGTCACGCCTCAGCGCAGAAATCTTTCTGCGCCCCACTTTAAAACTCCAGTGGGTCAATGTCCAGCGACCAGCGCAATTTTTGCGCGGGCAGCGCATCCAGCAAGGGGCGCCATGCGCGCAGGAACTGCTGCAACAGTTTGCGTGATCCGCATTGCACCAATAGTTGCGCGCGGTAGTGCCTGGCGCGGCGCGGCATGGCGGCGGGAACCACGCCATATACTTCGACAGCTATCGCCAGCGCCATGGCGGCTTCGCGCGCCTTCTGCAAAAAGGCATACGCCTGGGTTTCCTGTTTGCCTTCTGCCCGCAGCATTGCCTGATACACGAAAGGCGGGAAACCGGCGGACTGGCGCTCCGCCAGAAGAATTTTTGCCCATGCATCGTAATCATGCCCGCGCAGCGCACGAAACAGCGGATGATCCGGGAAAGCGGTCTGGATCAGCACCTCGCCCGGCTTGTCGGCGCGCCCGGCGCGCCCGGCCACTTGCATAAGTTGGGCAAATAATTTCTCCGAGGCACGAAAGTCGCCGCTGTACAGCGCGCTGTCCGGGTTGAGCGCGCATACCAATGTCAGGTTGGGAAAGTCATGGCCTTTCGCCAGCATCTGCGTCCCCACCAGGATGTCCACCGCCTTGTCGTGAATCTGCTGGCGCATGGCATTCCACGAACCTTTGTTGCGTGTGCTGTCACGATCCACGCGCAAGATGCGCGCATTGGGAAAACGTTCCTGTAGCGCGCTTTCTATCCGCTGCGTGCCGATGCCAACCGGTTGCAGATCGGCGTTGCCGCAGGACGGGCAGGCATGGGGCACGCGCGCCTGGTGGCCGCAGTGGTGGCAGCGCAACTGTTTGTCCTGCAAGTGCAGCACCAGCCTGCCCGCGCAATGCGGGCAGCCGGACAGCCAGCCGCAAGCAGCACACATCAGCACCGGCGCATAACCCCGCCGGTTGATGAACACCAGGCTTTGTTCGCCGCGTTGCAGGCGCTGCCCCAGCGCTGTGAGCAGGTGCTCACTGATGCCATGATACAGGATGGCATTGGTAGTATTGATGCAGCACACCGTTGGCAGCTTTGCGGTGGCCAGTGCGCGTTCGGTGAGTTGCAGCAAGTGATAGCGACCGCTTTGCGCGTTGTAGTAGCTTTCCAAAGAAGGTGTGGCGGATCCCAGCACGATGGGTATGCCACGCTGATTGGCGAGAAATATCGCCACATCGCGCGCCGAATAACGCAGGCCGTCCTGTTGCTTGAACGAGGCGTCGTGCTCCTCATCCACGACGATCAGCGCCAGTTGTGGCAGCGGCGCAAACACCGCCAGGCGCGTACCGAGCACGATGCGCGCCCGACCGGATTGCGCATGCAGCCAGTTCTGCGCGCGCGCGCCATCGTTCAGGCCGCTATGCAAACTGGTAAGCTCGACATCCGGGAAACGGCTGCGGAAATAATTTTCCAGTTGCGGCGTAAGATTGATCTCCGGCACCAGCAGCAAAACTTGCCCGCCCTGCCGCAGGACATGGTTTATCAGGTGTACATACACCTCGGTCTTGCCGCTACCGGTAACGCCGTGCAGCAGGAAACAGCCATAACCTTGCGCTTGCGTGACTACGCTCACCGCCCGTTGCTGCCCGGCGTTCAGGGCATGCATGTTATTGAATGCGAAAGAAGCGGATGCAACTGTAGCGGCACAGGTTTCCACCCACCCAGCCTGCAATAGCACCTTGAGCGCAGCCGCTACACCCGGCGATAGCGCGCGCAATTGCGCGGGACTCAATGCGCCAGACTGCAAAGCCGTAAGAATACGGTGCTGCACCACCTTGCGCTCGGGAAACTGATCCAGGTTGAGCGAGCGCCCACTCGCGCTGAGGACGTATTGCAGCGCCACCTTGAACGTGACCGGTTCACCGGAACGCAACCGCGCCGGCAGGGCGGATAGCACGGTGGCGCCGAGGGGGTGATGGTAATAGTCGCTGCAAAAACGCAGCAGTGCGAGCAGTTCGCCGGGTAGCGGCGGAATCTCGTCGAACACCTGCACCACGGGCTTGATGCGCTCCGCCGCCAGATCGGAATCTGTTGCACATTCCATCACCACGCCCACCGCCTGCTTGCGCCCAAACGGCACCAGCACCCGCTGCCCCGGCACGGCCACGACATCATCTGCCAGCGCGTAATCGAACAGGGTAGCCAATGGCACATCCAGCGCAACGCAAACGATAGGCATTTAGTAAATTTTTCTCCGGCTATTTCCGCGAAATCAAACCAACCAGTATCACGGCCTGTTAACCTGAAGCCGCAGTTGGCGAAAATTTTTGCGTAGCTTCAGCAGGTGCGAATTTACCTCAAAGAGATTCTTATGCCATGTGAGTATTTACGGCCAACTGCTTTACCCTGAGTGATTCCTTCTTGCCTAAGCGGCGTTCAATTTATCCAGCAAGCCGTGTATCTTCACCGGGTCATCCGCGCGCAATATCTTCTGAATGAGAGGTGCAATTTCCTGCAAGTTGGTGGTCAGTATGCGCTGCTTGGCGCCGAGCAATTGCGCCGGGTGCATGGAAAACTGGCGCAAGCCCAAGCCCAGCAGCAAGCGCGTATAGGCGATTTCGCCGGCCATTTCGCCGCATACCGAAATAGGTATGCCGGCCTTGTTCGCCTTACCGATGACATGGGCCAGCAGGTGCAGCACGGCGGGGTGCAACGGGTCGTACAGGTGAGCCACCTCCTCATCGGTACGGTCAATCGCCAGGGTGTACTGGATCAAATCATTGGTGCCGATGGAGAGGAAATCCAGTTTCTTGATGAATATATTGAGCGCGATTGCGGCGGCGGGAATTTCGATCATGCCGCCAATCTTCATCTCGCGGTTATAGGGAATGCCTTCCGCATCCAGGCTTTGCTTGGCGGCAACGACAAATTGCAGGGTCTGGGCAAGTTCCGCCGCTCCAGAAAGCATCGGCACCAGCATTTTAACGTTGCCATAATGCGAGGCGCGCAGCAACGCGCGCAGTTGTGTGCGGAACAGTTGCGGCTCGGCCAGGCAAAAACGGATGGCGCGCAATCCCAGCGCGGGGTTGCTGGCCACGCGTTGCGCGCCGTTGATCTGCTTGTCCGCGCCCAGATCGAAGGTGCGGATGGTCACCGGCAAGCCTTTCATTCCTTCCGCCACGGAGCGATAGGCCTCGAATTGCTCTTCCTCATCCGGTAGTTCGTCTCGGTTGAGAAATAAAAATTCGCTGCGGAAAAGACCTATTCCCGCCGCGCAGTTCTCCTTTACATCCGGCAAGTCATGCGGCATTTCAATGTTGGCATGCAATTCGATACGTGTGCCATCCAGGGTGCTGGCGCGTTTGGTCTTGAGGACTTTGAGTTTTTCCCGCTCCAACTCCCACTGTTCCCGGTGCAGCTTGTATTCGGTGAGGATATGCTTGTCCGGGTTGATGATGACAACACCCCGCGCGCCATCCACGATCAGCAAGTCGTTCTCGCGCATGAGTTCGCGCGCACGGTGCAGCCCGACCACGCACGGCGTATTGAGGCCGCGAGCGATGATGGCGGTGTGCGATGTGGCTCCGCCCAGATCAGTGAGGATGGCGGCGAATTGATGCGGCTTGAGCTGGATCAGGTCGGCCGGGCTGACATCGTGCGCCACCAGGATCATGTCCACGCCGTGCTGGGTCGCAGGCGGCACATGGCCGGGCTGGCCGGTGAGCGTCTTGAGCACGCGCTCCACCACTTGCACCACATCGGTTTTGCGCTCGCGCAGATAGGCGTCATCAAATGCCTCGAAATGCTTGACCAGGCCATCCATCTGGATTTTCAGCGCCCATTCCGCATTGCACTGCTCGCGCTCTATCATTTCGCGCGCTGCCTTGCTGATGTGATCATCGTCAAGAATCATCAAGTGCAGATCGAGAAAAGCATCAAACTCGGCAGCAGCCTGCAGCGGGCGGTTGACGCGCAGTGCGGCGAATTCCTTGCGCGTGTTTTCGAGCGCATCGTCGAGGCGCGCCATCTCTTCATGCACCATGCGCTTGGGCAGCACATAGTGCACCACTTCCAGCGAGGTATGTGAAACGAGGTGGGCATGGCCGATGGCAATGCCGCTGGAAACGGCGATGCCGTGCAGGGTGAAGCTCATTCGCCCTCCCCGAAACGGTCATTAATCAGCGCAACTATTGCATTCATCGCTTCCTGCTCCATTTCGCCGCTGGTTTCGATGCCGATGGTGCTGCCCCTTGCGGCGGCCAGCATCATTACACCCATGATGCTTTTTGCGTTCACCCGCCGTCCGGCGCGCGACATCCACACCTCGCAGGGAAACTGCGAGGCCACCTGAGTCAGTTTGGCAGAGGCGCGCGCATGCAGCCCCAGCTTGTTAATTATCAGCGCGTCCTGTTGCAGCATCGCAGCTTCCGGAATCAGAATTCATCGAGAGAATACAGTTGCGCCCGCTTTCCAGCGCCTTCTGCACGGCTTCTGCTAGCGGTTTGTTGCTATTGCACACCGCGCGCAGCAGCATCGGCAGGTTTACCCCGCACACACCCTCCACGCGGCCCGGCTGATACAGCCGCCGCGCGATGTTGCACGGGGTTGCGCCGAACATGTCTGAAAGCAGCAGCACCCCCTCGCCCGTATCCAGTTGCGCGATGAGTGCGTGCCCTTCGTCTACCTTGCGTTGCGGATCATCATCCGCCAGCACCGACAACACCTTGAGATTGGACGGCGCATTGCCCATGACATGACGCACGCAGTCCACCAGGCTATCGCCCAGGCCGTTATGCGCCACCAGTAAAATTCCGATCAATTCAGATAACTCCCAGAAAATGCCCCAGCAACCAGGCTGCCAGCAACAGCACAATCCACCCGTAGCGCAAGAAAGCGCGCAGCCATTTTTTGCGTGCCGCTTCTTCACACAAATCTTCATCCACGATATGGCGAACTTCCCTGAGCGTATGGATGCCCGCTGCACGGCGGATGTTTTGTTCCATGCGCTCCTGCTCCGGCGTATTCATGGCTCAACCTTTTGCATGGTGGTTTTATCCGTGAATTCTAGCCGTTTCTGCATCGCGGCGGTGAGATACGCCGTGCCATCGCCATCAATCAACAGCGCCTCGGCAAGATTCATTTTTTGCGCGGCGTTGCGCCAGCCCGCGCTGCCGGAAATAAACAGAGGTTTGGAGCTGGCGTCCGACAGCACGCCAGCACGGGCGCCGTGCGTCAGGATAGTGACCGCCTGCACCCCCTGCACCGGCTGGCCGTTGCGCGGGTCTATCAGGTGGCAATAGCGCCTGCCGCCAGATTCAAAGTAGCGCTGATAATCGCCCGAAGTGCCAATGGCTTCGCCGTCGCGCAATTCCAGCGTGGCTATCGGCCCCGGCTTGCGCGGATGCTGGATACCGACGCGCCACGCGCGGTCGCCATGCGCACCGAGCGCCAGGACGTTGCCGCCGATATTGACCAGCGCATTGCGGATGCCCTGCTGCTTCAATAATGCGGCGGCGCGATCCAGCGCATAGCCCTTGGCATAACCGCCGAGATCCAGCAGCACTACGGGGTTTCGGCTGCTTATCTTTACTCCGCTCCCCGCACCCTGCGGGAGGGGGGAGAAAATCAAGTCAGCCATTTGCGGGTGCGCCGCAACCAGCGCCGCAAGCTGTTTCTCATCCCGCAACGCCACTTGGTATTCATCCGCGTGAAACCCCCACAGCTTCACCAAGCCACCGATAGCGGGATTAAACAGGCCCTCGGATTGCGTGGAAAGTTGCGCCGCATCCTTCAGCATGGCGGCAAGCTCTGGTGCGATGTTCCGGCTCTCCCCTCCGGCGATAGCGGCGTTCAGATCACTCAAGGCGGAAGGCTTCCAGGCATGCAACAGATCATGCAGGCGCTGGAATTCCTGCATCACGGAAGCGACGGCCTGTCTGGCGCGCGCCTCGTCTTCACCGTACACGCTGACTTCCACCAGCGTGCCGAACACGTAGCCTTGCTCCTGGTAGATCGGCAGTTCCTTGCTGCCGCAGGCAGCAAGTGAGAGTAACGCAAGAATCAATACGATGCGCAGCCCGTAGATGGCTTTCATGCCGCCATCTCTTCCAATTCCACCGCCGCCGCCAGCAGCGCCAACCTCGCCACCACGCCATAGGCATAGAAGCGGTTGGGCGTGTCGTCCGGCGGGCAATCCGGATTGGGAAAAGCGCAACAGCTCTCGAACGCCTGCGGCACGAAATGCATGCCCGGCGCATTCAGGTTTTCATCCGCGCCGCGCCCGGTATGCACGCGGTAAAAACCGCCCACCACATAGTGATCCACCATGTACACTACCGGCTCGGCTACCGCGTCATCTATGCTTTCGAAGGTGTACACGCCTTCCTGCACCAGCACATCGTGTATTTGCAGCCCTTCTTTTCCCACCGCCATCCTGTTGCGCTGCTTGCGGTTCAGGTCGCGCACTTCGCTGGCGTCTTTCACCGTCATGATGCCCCTGCCGTATGTGCCGGCATCGGCCTTGACGATGACAAATGGCGCTTCCTTTACGCCGTATTCGGCGTATTTCACGTGCATCTTTTGCAGGATGGCGTCCACCTGCGCGGCCAGGCATTCCTCGCCCTCGTGCTGCTGAAAATTTATTTCGCCGCAGGTGGCGAAATAAGGATTGATCAGCCAGGGATCAATGCCGAGCAGCGTGGCAAACCCGGATGCAACGCGGTCATATACCGCGAAGTGGTGCGACTTGCGCCGTGTGGTCCAACCGGCTGCGAGCGGCGGCAGCACGGTCTGCTCCAAGTTTTGCAGGATGTCCGGCACTCCGGCGGAAAGATCGTTGTTGAGCAGCACCATACACGGGTCAAAGCCTGCCCCGAGCCCCGGCTCTGGATTGTCCAGCACCAGACGGTTGCCTTTGCGCCGCAAAGGCTCCAGCATCAGTGTGCCGCCATCGGGCAATTGAAGTTGAGTGGGTCGTGCAATGTCCGGCAACAAGCTGCCGATGCGTACTTTCAAGCCAGCCTGCTTAAGGATAAGCGCGACCTGCGCCACGTTCTCCAGATAGAACAGGTTGCGGGTGTGGTTCTCCGGAATCAGCAATACACCGCGCGCTTCCGGGCAAATTTTTTCGATGGCGCTCTGCGCCGCCTGCACGCACAGCGGCAGGAAATCCGGGTTCAAATTATTGAACCCGCCCGGAAACAGGTTGGTGTCCACCGGCGCCAGCTTGAACCCGCAGTTGCGCAAATCCACCGACGTGTAAAACGGAATGGTGTGCTCCGGCCATTGCGTGCGGAACCAGTGTTCAATGTCATGTTGCGCGTTGAGGATGCACCGCTCAAGATTAAGCAGCGGGCCGTTCAATGCGGTGGTGAGATGGGGGACCATAGGGTGCCTGCAAAATATATGGCCTGCATTTTAGCCGATTACGCTGGCTGGAAACCGCTTCCACCAAAAGTCATTTCCAGTAACCCTATAGGGTCAAATATCCAGATTTTTTACCCCTAATGCGTTCAGTTCGATGAAGGCGCGGCGCGGTTCGACAACATCTCCCATCAGGGTTGTAAAAATCTCATCCGCAGAAATAATATCTTCTATTTGCACGCGCAATAAAATACGGTTTTTTACATCCATGGTTGTTTCCCATAGCTGCTCCGGGTTCATTTCACCCAACCCTTTGTAACGCTGGATGCTGACTCCACGTTTTGCCTCTTCCAGCAGCCATTCAATGGCTTGCTTGAAATCGGATACCGGCTTGCGCTGCTCCCCGCGTTTGATGTATGCGCCTTTGCCCAATAAACCGCCGAGCGCATGCGCCGTTTGCCTGATTTGGGCAAAATCTCCGCTATGCAAGAAACTCTGTTCGATATAGCTCACGGAATAATTTCCGTGCAAATATTTTTCCAGGCGCAGGCGGTTTTCATCGTTGGCCGGGTTAACTTCCGCTTTCACTGTGATCCCCGAGCCGCAAGCCTGTTGCAGGCGTGCCGCGCTTTGCACCGCCTGTTCTTCGCCATCCAGCCGGATATCCGGCTGCTTGAGCATGGCGTGTAACGCTTCCGTGGCGATAACCCGCGACAGGCGGTCTATCACGGCTTCAGCCAGAAAATATTCTTTCGCCAGGTGCTCCAGTGTTTCTGTTTGCAGCGTAACCGCGCCCTGTTCAGCATGCAGTTCGGCATCAACAAGGGCGGAGCGCAACATATAGTTTTTCAACTCGTGGTCGTCCTTCAGATACCGCTCGTCCTTGCCTTGCTTGACCTTGTACAGAGGCGGTTGCGCAATGTAAACGTGACCGCGCTCGACCAGTTCCGGCATTTGGCGATAGAAGAAGGTGAGCAGCAGGGTGCGGATATGCGAGCCGTCAACATCCGCATCGGTCATGATGATGATGCGGTGGTAGCGCAGTTTGTCCGCGTTATATTCGTCCTTGCCGATGCCGGTGCCCAGCACGGTAATCAGGGTGGCGATTTCCTGCGAGGAAATGAGTTTTTCGAAACGCGCCCGTTCGACATTCAGGATTTTCCCCTTGAGCGGCAGGATAGCCTGAAACTTGCGGTCGCGTCCCTGTTTTGCCGAGCCGCCTGCGGAATCACCCTCCACGAGATATAACTCGGATTGGGCAGGGTCTTTTTCCTGGCAGTCCGCCAGCTTGCCTGGCAACCCCATGCCGTCCAGCACACCCTTGCGGCGCGTTAATTCGCGTGCCTTGCGCGCTGCCTCTCTGGCGCGGGCCGCATCAATGATTTTTCCGACGATAACTTTCGCGTCGTTGGGTTTTTCCAGCAAAAATGCCGTCAAATGCTGGCTTACCACTTCTTCGACAACAGGGCGAATTTCCGAGGAAACCAGCTTGTCTTTGGTTTGCGAAGAAAATTTTGGATCAGGAAGTTTTACAGAGAGCACTGCCGTCAGTCCCTCGCGCATGTCGTCGCCGGATGTTTCCACCTTGGCTTTCTTCGCCAGGTCTTCAGACTCGATGTATTGGTTTAAGGTGCGTGTCATGGCAGCGCGCAAGGCGGTCAGGTGCGTTCCCCCGTCGCGCTGCGGAATGTTGTTTGTAAAGCATTGTACGTTTTCCTGGTAGGAATCATTCCACTGCATGGCGATTTCGGCGGTAATCCCGTCCTTTTCAACGCAGGTATAAAATACATTTTGGTGCAATACGCCCTTGTTTCTATTCATGTATTCTACAAAACCCTTGACGCCTCCGGTAAACGCAAAATGTTCTTCTTTCCCGTTCCGTTTATCTATCAAAGAAATCTTTACGCCGTTATTCAGAAAGGAAAGTTCGCGTAAGCGCTTTGCCAAAATATCGAAATGAAACTCCACCAGCCCGAAAATTTCCTTGCTGGGAAGAAAATGCACTTCCGTGCCGCGCTTGTCTGTATCGCCCACCACTTTGAGTGGCGCAACGGGTTCCCCAAGCCGAAATTCCATAAAATGAACCTTGCCGGATCGGCGAACGGTTAAACGCAGCCATTCGGACAATGCGTTTACTACCGAAACGCCCACTCCGTGCAAGCCGCCGGAAACTTTGTAGGAATTACTGTCAAACTTGCCGCCGGCGTGTAATACCGTCATGATGACTTCTGCTGCGGAACGGTTTTCTTCGGCATGAATGTCTGTCGGGATGCCGCGCCCGTTGTCAATTACGCTGATGGAATTGTCTGGGTGGATAATGACGGAAATTTCGTTGCAATGCCCGGCCAGCGTTTCGTCCACCGCATTATCAACCGCCTCGAATACCATGTGGTGCAACCCGCTGCCATCGTTGGTGTCGCCAATATACATACCGGGGCGTTTTCTGACCGCCTCTAGCCCCTTTAGTACTTTAATGCTGTCAGAGTTATATTCGTTCATAATTTCTTTCGTTTGTTTCACGTGGAACAAAATATTTAATTAACATAGATCAAATTCGCATCGGCATGACAACATATTTGAACTCATCATTTCCGGGCACGGTTATCAGGATGCTGCTATTGGGGTCACCAAATGAAAAAACTACGGTCTGCGCCGAAGTATTGTTTAATCCATCGAGCAAGTAATTAACGTTAAACCCGATATCCAGCGCAATCTCATGGTAGTCGGTTTCCATATCTTCCTGTGCTTCTTCCTGTTCACTGTTACTGCTGATAATGCGCAGGTTTTTCTCGGTAAGGATAAAACGCACCCCCCTGAATTTTTCATTCGACAGGATGGCGGCGCGTTGTAATGCATGCAGTATGGCCAATCTATCCAAGGTCAGATGGTTGGTGTAAGACGGGATGACACGATCATAATCAGGAAATTTTCCGTCTATTACTTTAGAAGTCAGGACAATGTCGGAAAATGTCATCCGTACCTGAGTTTCTGTTAAATCAATAGTAATTTCTTCTTCTTCCGCATCCCCTAAAATTTTGACTAATTCGCTGACGGTTTTTCTGGGCAGAATAATTTCGCGTTTAGGATACTCTTTATCCAACACAGCGCTGGTAAAGGCAAGGCGGTGTCCATCGGTCGCCACCAATTTCAGACAATTTCCATCAATAACCAACAGGACCCCATTCAGGTAATAACGAATGTCCTGTTGCGCCATGGCGTATTGCACCATCCCAAATAATTTTTTAAGCAGTGTTTGTTTTATTTGTATTTTCTCTGCTTGTTCGAATTGCTCAGAAATTTTTGGGAAATCCTGGGCAGGAAGGGTTTGCAAGCTGAATTTGCTTTTATCAGCTCTTAATTGAAGACGGTTATCCTGAATATCCAGCGTAACTTTACTTCCTTCCGGCAATACCCTGAGTATTTCCTGCAATTTCTTTGCAGCTACGGTAATTGCCGCATTTTCACCTGTTTGATCGGTATCATTTATTTGGGTTGCAATTTGAATTTCAAGATCAGTCGCTATAAAACGCAAGCTGGAGCCAGTTTTGTCTATTAACACATTGGATAAAATAGGTAACGGTTGTTTGCGTTCCACAATACCAATAACTGTTTGGAGTGGTTTGAGCAAAATATCTTTTTCAATATTCTTTATAAACATTCTTAATATATCCTTAGTAGATAATAATAACAGGCATTTTAATAGAGAATAACCAAATATTTCTGTTTAATTATAATAAGTTGGCTAATACAAAAGACTGTGGGTACAAGTTGTTAAGAATGTGTAATTATTGGGCACAATTTAAATTTCAATATATTTCTGGAATGATTATCCACAAATAATGCACATAGCGCTAACAAGAAGTTTAGTTACGTAATATTTGATTGAGCAAGTTAAAATCAGCATTAAGAGCCGGATCTAGATTACGCAAGCTTTCTATAGTCTTACAGGCGTACATTACTGTGGTATGGTCACGATCCCCGAAAGCAGCACCAATCTCGGGCAAGCTGAATTGAGTAAGCTCTCTCGCCAGATACATTGCTATTTGTCGGGGTCTGGCAATCAGGCGGGTACGCTTCTTGGAGAGCAGGTCAATTACCTTGATGCGGTAAAAATCGGCAACGGTTTTTTGAATATTTTCGATAGAAACCTGCTTATTTTGCGACGCAAGCAGATCTTTAAGAGCTTCCTTGGCAAGCTCTACAGAAATGGTACGTTTGTGAAATCTGGAGTAGGCGTCTATACGCTTAAGGGCGCCTTCCAGTTCGCGTATATTGGAGCGTACGTGCTTGGCGATAAAAAAAGCAACATCTTCACTTATTGGGTTATTGGAAAGTACGGCTTTCTGTAACAGGATAGCCACCCGCATTTCCAGGCCGGGGGGTTCAATAGCTACAGTTAACCCCCAACTGAATCGCGAGGTGAGACGCGGGGTCATCCCGGAAATTTCTTTTGGGAACGTATCACAGGTAATAACGACCTGTTTATGCCCATCAATTAACGAATTGAGCGTGTAAAAAAATTCTTGTTGTGTAGCCGGCTTGTCAGCAATAAATTGGATATCGTCAATTAGCAACAAATCCAACGAGTTGTAGAACTGTTTGAACTCATCAAATTTTTTGGTTTGAGCGGCACGTACAACGTCTGAAATATAATTGGTCGCGTGAACGTAACAGATTTTTGCTTGTGTGTTTTCCAGTTTAATATAATTACCAATCGCCTGAATCAAATGAGTTTTTCCAAGGCCGACACCACCATAAATAAACAGGGGATTGTAAGTTGTGCCGGGAGATGCGGCGACCTGCATCGCCGCTGAATGCGCTAACTGATTTGCTTTGCCGATGACAAAATTATCGAAAGAAAGTTGTGGATTAAGCTTATTTTGATTTTTGTGGATTTTGGGTATAGGCTGAAACCCATGCGGAATAACATCAGTTGCGATAGTTTTTGATTTTGGAGCAAACGAGGCCGGAAGTTTTTTTCCTATGCGTAATTCGAAGTGCGGGGTTCCGGGGAAAAAGGATTGAGCCTGTTTGGTGATCTCCGGCAAAAAACGTTCTTGTACAAGTTTCAGTGTAAAACTGTTTGGTGCAGTTAAAGTAATCCGATTACCATTGACTTCAAAAGCCAACGGTTTGATCCAGGAATTGAATTGCTGTGGCGGAAGAGTGCTTTCGAAAAAATCGAGACATGAATCCCATAATGATTTATCAGGCATGTTTTTTTAGCCACAGCGCAAAATACGTCAAAACATTTTACAGGTAAGGTAAAAAGTTATCCACTCCTGCTCCTGTTGCAGGTTACACGATCCGCGCTGGTTTCACAGGTGGAAAGGTATCTTCTAACTCCGGGCCTTTAGTGCTTGCAGCAATTGATCCAGGTAATTCATCGGAGAAAAATAAGCTTGACATAAGGCGCGGTAAATATTGTAATCGCGGGTTTTAAAATACTAACTCACTAGATAGGGGCATTAAATCATGAAACGCACATACCAACCTTCCGTCACCAAAAGGAAGCGCACCCATGGATTTTTGGTACGCATGAAAACCAAGGGCGGCAGAGCTGTAATCAGGGCTCGTAGAGCCAAAGGCCGCGAGCGTCTTGGCGTTTGAAACCAGGCAAACCTTATCTCGCGGCAGACGGATAAGGCAACGCGCAGAGTTTGAGCGGATGTTTCATGCTGATCGCTTGACCAATAAATGGTTTGTGGTTTACGTGCAGAAAAATGAGGAAGGCATTGCTCGTCTCGGGGTGATAGCCAGCAAAAGGATCATGCCAAAGGCAGTATCCAGAAACTTCGCTAAACGCCTGATCAGGGATATTTTCAGGCATAGCCTCTCATCCGATCATGCACTGGACGTGGTGGTTAGAGCCAAGCGGTTATTGGATCCCAAAACCTCAAAGGAAGGGCGGCAGGCTTTGGTGCAACTATTACAGACCGTGCAAATATGATGCGGCGGTTTTTGATTGGGCTGATAGGCGTATATCAATACTTGTTTGCCCCGCTGACGCCGCCCACATGCCGCTTTACTCCTACATGCTCTCATTACGCTCGCGAGGTTATCGCCAAACATGGTGTATGGCGAGGTGCATGGTTGGGCTTCAGGCGGATAATTCGCTGTAACCCGTGGAATTCAGGCGGTTACGATCCTGCCCCTTAGATTTACATAGGCAACCAAATGGATTTTCAACGATTTCTCCTGTTCCTGGTTTTTTCCTTCTCGGTTTTTCTGTTGTGGGATGGTTGGCAACGTTCACTGCACCCGGAAAAGCAAATAACTCCCATACCCGTTCCGGCAGCGAGCGCACCTGTTGTTGCGACGGCAAGTTTAAACAAATCTGGCTTAACCGAGGTGCAAACACAGCAAAAACGCCAGCCCGGGCAAAAAATCACGATAAAAACAGATCGATTAATTGCAGAAATCAGTACGATAGGCGGTGATTTACGCCACTTGGAATTTTTGCAGCACCTCGATGCTCAGGATAAAAGCAAACCTTTCGCGTTATTGCAGGAACAGAAAACTCATACCTATTTGGCGCAAACAGGTTTGCTGGGTGCCGGGTTACCTACGCATAACTCGACATTTACCGCGCAGACCAATGAATACCAGTTGGTTGAAGGCAAGGATTCTATTGAAGTGCGCCTGCTGGCAGCAGAAGTGACGGGCGCGAAGATAACTAAAGTATATGTGTTCCACCGCGGTAGCTATTTGATTGATGTGGGTTACGAAATAGAAAATAATGGAACTACCCCGCTTTCTCCTTCAGCATATTTTCAGCTTGTGCGGGACAAAGCACCGCCGGAAGGAGGGTCGCAGTTTGTGCCCACCTATACCGGCCCTGCTATATATACAGAACAGGAAAAATTTCAGAAAGTAGATTTTTCCGATATTGATAAAGGCAAGGTCAATTACCCGCAACATGCTGATAACGGCTGGATAGGGATGTTGCAGCATTATTTTGTCGCGGCATGGTTGCCTAAAGATAAAACGCAACGAGAGTTTTACACCAAGCAACTGGAAAATGATCTCTATTCGGCGGGTGTTATTTTACCGATAGCCGCTATTGCGGCGGGACAAAGCAACAAAATCAGCATTCCTTTATACGCTGGACCAGCGCAAGTATCATTGGACAAGGTCGCGCCAGGGCTGGGGCTTACGGTTGATTATGGATGGTTAACCATTATCTCAACCCCATTGTTCTGGTTGCTTTCTTTTTTGCAGGGATGGGTGCAAAACTGGGGTGTCGCTATTATTCTGCTGACCGTGCTGATCAAACTGGCATTTTTCCCCCTCTCGGCAGCAAGCTATCGCTCCATGGGAAAAATGCGTGTGGTGGCGCCCAAGCTGGAGAAAATCAAGCAACAGTATGGCGATGACCGCGAACGCCTGCACAAGGCCATGATGGAATTGTACAAAACCGAAAAAATCAACCCGCTTGGCGGTTGCCTGCCTGTAGTGATCCAGATCCCGGTATTCATCGCGTTGTATTGGGCTATTCTGGCCAGCGTCGAGTTGCGTTACGCCCCTTTCTATGGTTGGATCAGCGACCTGTCGGCCGCTGATCCTTATTACATATTGCCGCTGATTATGGGCGCCAGCATGGTGATACAGAGCAAATTGAATCCTGTCCCTCCCGACCCCATACAGGCCAAGATTATGCAAATCATGCCTATCGTGTTCAGCATAGTGTTTTTCTTCTTTCCCGCCGGGCTGGTTTTGTATTCCATCGTAAACAATGCACTTTCCATCATGCAGCAATGGTACATTACGCGCGGCCTGGAAGCTGAAGCCAAAGGTGCTGCCAAAGTCTGATACCATCGCCGCGATTGCCACCGCCCCCGGGCGGGGCGGGATCGGTATAGTTCGGGTATCAGGGCAAGACCTTGCTGTTCTGGCGGCGGCGGTACTGGCTAAAGCTCCCTCCCCGCGATACGCCGTTTATTCTTCATTTCTCGATGCTGGAGGGCAGGTACTGGATCAAGGCATCGCCCTTTTTTCTCCTGCCCCGCATTCCTACACTGGCGAAGATGTGCTCGAATTGCAGGGGCATGGCGGTCCAGCAGTGTTGCAATTAGTGTTGCAACGATGTTTTGAACTGGGCGCACGTCTTGCACAGCCGGGCGAATTCACCCTGCGGGCTTTCCTTAATGACAAGCTTGATCTGGCGCAGGCGGAAAGCGTGGCTGACCTGATAGATGCTACAACCACCCAGGCTGCACGCAGTGCAATGCGTTCGTTGCAGGGTGAATTTTCCAAGGCGATCCGGCAGTTGGTGGGTGAGTTGATCGGGTTGCGTATGCTGGTTGAAGCCATGTTGGATTTCCCGGAGGAAGAAATCGGCGAGCCTGATGTTGTACGGCGAGATGTGCAATTGGGAGCGTTATGCGAAAAATTGGAGAAAATCCTTGACTTGGCACAACAGGGTAGCCTGTTGCGAGAGGGCGCGCATATTGTGCTGGCCGGACAACCCAATGTCGGCAAGTCCAGTCTGCTCAACCGGCTGAGCGGGGAAGAGGTGGCGCTGGTCAGCGAAATACCCGGCACCACGCGCGATGTTATCCGCCAGGCTATCCAGATTGGTGGCATACCCCTGCACATCGTGGATACGGCGGGTTTGCGCGCGCCGCAGGATGCGGTGGAGCAGATGGGCATTGCGCGCACGCGCAGCACGCTGCAAAAAGCCGATGCCATCCTGATCCTGCTGGATGCCAGCCGTGGCACGAGCCCAGAAGACCGAAAAATCCTCGATGAACTGCCGCCGGACATCCCGCGCCTGCATGTGCATAACAAGATTGATTTGCTTGCCCAACCCGCGCGTGCGGAACAGCAGGGGGATGAACGCCATATTTACTTATCCGCCAAGACGGGCGCCGGGCTGGAATTGTTGGGCAACGAACTGCTGAAGCTGATCGGCTGGCATCAGGAGGCTGGGGTGTTCATGGCGCGGGAACGCCATCTGCGTGCGCTGCTTTCCGCGCGCGGCCATCTACGGCGTGCGGCGGGCGAAACGAGCCGGGCAGAAATTTTTGCCGAAGAGTTGCGCCTCGCCCAAGAATCGCTCAATTCGATTACCGGCGAATTTACCGCCGATGATTTGCTCGGCGAAATATTCAGCCGCTTCTGCATCGGGAAATAGTCGAACAGTCGCATGTTTCACGTGAAACATCCGGGCAATTGGTTTCTGCGCCCGAACCGTTTTGCTGTATCATGCGCGCCTTTGTCTCGACAAGCAGGAAAATGGATTTCCCAAAAAAATTCGATGTGATTGTCGTGGGCGGCGGGCATGCCGGAACAGAAGCGGCGCTTGCCAGCGCGCGCATGGGACGCGCGACGCTGCTGCTTACACACAACATCGAAACGCTAGGGATCATGTCGTGCAACCCTTCCATCGGCGGCATTGGCAAAGGGCATCTGGTCAAGGAAGTGGATGCCCTGGGTGGCGCGATGGCCGTTGCCGCCGATGTTGCGGGCATCCAGTTCCGCACCCTTAATGCTTCCAAGGGGCCGGCGGTGCGCGCTACGCGGGCGCAGGCCGACCGGGCGCTGTACAAGCAGGCGATCCGCGGCAGGCTGGAAAATCAACCCAATCTCTGGTTGTTTCAACAGGCGGTGGACGATCTGCTGATTCAGGGTGGCCGGGTATGCGGGGTGACCACGCAACTCGGTTTGCGCTTTTCCGCAAAAACGGTAGTGTTGACCACCGGCACCTTCCTGTCCGGCTTGATCCATATCGGGCAATCCAATTATCGGGCGGGTCGCGCAGGAGATCCGCCATCTGTCAGCTTGGCGCATTGCCTGCGCGAACTCAAATTGCCGGTAGGCAGATTGAAGACCGGCACGCCACCGCGCATTGATGGCCGCAGCGTAGCTTATTCGGCGATGACCGAGCAGCCCGGCGATACGCCGGTGCCCGTGTTCTCTTTTCTCGGCCATGCGCGGCAACACCCGCAGCAACTGCCATGCTGGATTGCTCATACCAACCAACGTACACACGACATCGTTCGTAGCGGGCTGGATCGCTCGCCGCTGTTTACCGGGGTAATCGAGGGAGTGGGGCCACGCTACTGCCCTTCCATCGAAGACAAGATCACGCGGTTTGCCGACAAGGAGTCGCACCAGATATTTCTGGAGCCGGAAGGGCTGAACACCCACGAAATTTATCCCAATGGAATTTCCACCAGCCTGCCATTTGATGTGCAGCTGGAACTGGTGCATTCCATCAAGGGGCTGGAAAATGCGCACATCACCCGCCCGGGTTATGCCATTGAATACGATTACTTTAATCCGTGTGGGTTGAAACACTCGTTGGAAACCAAGGCCATTGAGAGGCTGTTTTTTGCCGGGCAGATCAACGGCACGACGGGTTATGAAGAGGCTGCCGCACAAGGGCTGTTGGCCGGTATCAACGCAGCGTTGCTTGCATGGGGGGAAGAAAGCTGGTGCCCTCGCCGCGATGAAGCCTATCTGGGCGTGATGGTGGATGACCTGATTACGCGCGGGGTATCTGAGCCCTATCGCATGTTTACCAGCCGGGCCGAGTACCGGTTGCAGTTGCGTGAAGACAACGCCGATCTGCGCCTGACGGAAACAGGTCGCCGTTTGGGTGTGGTGGATGATGTTCGCTGGCAGGTTTTTGACCGGAAGCGCACCGCCATTGCGCGCGAGCAGGAACGCTTGAAATCCACGTGGATCAACCCGAAGATGTCGGCCCAGGAAGATATTGGGCGTGTGCTGGGCAAAAACATAGAACGGGAATACGCACTGCATGAATTATTGCGCCGCCCGGATGTAAACTATGCCAGCCTGATGACTTTACCGGGAGCCGGTGAGCCGGTGGACGATGCAACCGTGGCCGAGCAGGTGGAAATCCAGGCCAAATACTCGGGCTATATCGAGCGGCAGCGTGAAGAAATTGCGCGCCAGGAGCAATATGAAGATATGGCATTGCCCGCAGCCATGGATTACCGCACGGTGCATGGCCTGTCTATCGAGGTGCAGCAGAAACTTAACCAGCATAAGCCGGAGACGATCGGGCAGGCGGCGCGTATTTCGGGCATGACACCGGCGGCGATTTCACTTTTGCTGGTGCATCTGAAGCGCGGATTCCAGAATACCGGAAAAGAGCAGCGTAGCGCATGAGTCTGGCGCAGGAACTGGCGCACGGCATCGTGCAATTGGGATTGGTTGCTACGCCGGAAATACAGCAGAAACTGCTGGATTACTTGGCGCTGCTGCAAAAGTGGAACAAGGTTTATAACCTGACCGCGATCCGCAATCCGGAGCAGATGGTGAGCCATCACTTACTTGATAGCCTTGCCGTGCTGCCGTACCTGTGGCCGGGACGGTGGCTGGATGTGGGGTGCGGTGCGGGCTTGCCTGGCGTGGTGCTGGCGCTGATGCGTCCTGAGTGGGCATTTACCTTGCTGGACAGCAACAGCAAGAAAACCAGTTTTGTGCAACAGGCGGTAATTGAGTTGGGGTTGCGTAATGTGAGCGTTTGCTGCGCGCGTGCAGAAGGCTGGCAACCGGAGGAGAAATTTGATGGGATTATTTCGCGTGCCTTTGCCGGGATGACAGACTTTACTGCGCTCACCCGCCACCTGTTGGCCAAGGAGGGGCGCTGGGTTGCCATGAAGGGCGCTCCAGGCAAAGAATTGGGGCAGCTGTCGGCGAATATTGGGGTGGAGAAAGTTATTCCGTTACAGGTTCCGGGCACGGATGCCGAGCGTTGCCTGGTTATATTGAAAGTGACATGAAAATGGCCAAGGTGCTGGCAGTCGCGAATCAAAAGGGCGGGGTGGGTAAAACTACCACCACTGTAAATCTGGCAGCCAGCCTGGCAGTCATGAAACAGCGTGTCTTATTGGTTGATCTCGATCCGCAGGGCAATGCCACCATGGGCAGCGGCATTGACAAGCGCGATTTGCTGGCAACCCTCTACCAGGTGTTGCTGGGAAGCAAGGCCCTGCATGAGATTCGTCTTCACTCCGAGGCTGGAAAATATGATGTATTGCCCGCCAACCGCGAACTGGCAGGCGCCGAAATCGAACTGGTCAATTTGCAACATCGTGAAACCCGGCTTAAGGATGCTTTGCAATCCGTCGCGGCGGAATATGATTACATTCTGATTGATTGCCCGCCAGCGCTGAATTTGCTCACGCTCAACGGCCTGTGTGCGGCGCGTTCGGTGATGATCCCGATGCAGTGCGAATATTACGCATTGGAGGGGCTGAGCGACCTGGTCAACACCATCCGCAAAGTGCGCGCCCATCTCAATCCGGACATCGAAATAGAAGGCTTGTTACGCACCATGTTCGATCCGCGCAATACCTTGGCGCAGCAGGTATCCGAACAACTGCAACAGCATTTCGGCGAGAAGGTTTATCGCACCATTATTCCGCGCAATGTACGGCTGGCCGAGGCACCCAGTTATGGCCTGCCGGCGCTTTATCACGACAAGCTTTCCAAAGGTTCGCAGGCCTATTTGGCCCTGGCGGGCGAATTGCTCAACAACGCGGCGCAGCCCGCACAAGCCGGATTTTAAGAAGGAAACACGATATGGTAAAACCGAACAAGGGATTGGGGCGCGGCTTGGATGCACTGCTATCTGGCGATGCTGGCGAACAGGGCGATGTGTTGAGCGAAATGAAAGTTGGCCAGCTTAAGCCCGGCAAGTACCAACCCCGCAGCCGCATGGATGAAACCTCGCTCAATGAGCTGGCAGCTTCAATCAAGGCGCAGGGGGTGATGCAGCCGATCTTGGCGCGCGCGCTGCCGGATGGCAGCCATGAGATCATCGCCGGAGAGCGCCGCTGGCGCGCCGCGCAACTGGCCGGGCTAAGCCAGGTGCCGGTCCTGGTGCGCAAGGTGGCGGATAACGCCGCGCTGGCCATGGCGTTAATCGAAAACATTCAGCGCGAAGATCTCAATCCCCTGGAAGAGGCGGTGGGCATCCAGCGGTTAATAGATGAATTCAAGATGACTCACCAGACAGCCGCCGATGCGGTAGGGCGTTCGCGCAGCGCGGCGAGCAACCTGTTACGCCTGCTCAAACTGCCGCAACCGGTGCAGGTCATGTTGATGGAAGGTGGTCTCGATATGGGGCATGCCCGCGCCTTGTTGGCGCTGGACGGCGCGCGGCAAATTACCGCCGCCAATAAAATCAAGGCAAGCGGCCTATCGGTGCGTGAAGCAGAGAAGCTGGTTCAGAACTTATTGAATCCTGTGTCCAAGCATAAGAAAGCAAAGCCTGGCCGCGATATTATCCGTTTGCAAGAAAATGTGGCCGACCAGCTTGGTGCAAAGGTGGGAATACAACATGGCGCGAAAGGTGCTGGCAAATTGATAATTGAATATAAAACACTCGACCAACTCGATGGCATCCTAGCAAGAATGGGCGTTCGCGGGAACGGATGATCCATGTAACGTTTGACAGATTTTTCATGTATTGTTAGAATCAAAAGCTAAAATAAATGGGCATTGCGCAATCTGAATATACCCGCTTGGCTGGGCTGCAGGGCGCAATAACAATAATCGGTGCCGCCCTTACCTATTTCGTCGTTACCCCCTTGGCGGCAAAATCGGTTGTATATGGCAGTTGTGTTGCCGTGGTGGGCACTCTGCTTCTTGCTTGGAGGTTCAGGCAGGGGGAGAGCCGGGAAAATCCTGGCGTAGATTGGTATTTGCGGCAGGCTTACCGTACAGCTATCGAACGGTTTGTATGGGTGGCTTCTATGCTGGCTGTAGGGTTTGGATTATTAAAGCTTGCGCCGCTTTGGGTGTTGGCGGGATTCGTAGTGGGGCAGGCAGCATGGCTGATTGCTCCGGTTTGGATGAAATTGAGAACGCAAAATGACAAGTGAAGCGCTGACTTCGACGGACTATATCAGGCACCACCTGCAAAATCTGACCTGCAGCTTGCAGGGTGGGCATTTTCATTGCGCACACGATGCTGCCGAAGCAAAAGCCATGGGCTTCTGGGCATTAAATGTGGATACGCTGGGGGTCTCGCTGGTTCTCGGGGTGTTATTCCTGTTTTTCTTCCGCCAAGTCGCGAAAAGCGCCGCACAAGGTGTGCCCGGCGGCGCGCAAAATTTTGTCGAATGGATAATCGAATTTATCGACAATAGCGTGCGCGGCTCGTTTACCGGGCGTAGCGCATTAGTTGCCCCGCTGGCGCTGACCATTTTTATCTGGATATTCCTGATGAATTTGATGGATCTGATACCCGTTGACTACATCCCGTTTGTAGCTGAAAAGATGGGCCTCGGCCACTTCAAGGTGGTTCCCTCTACCGACCCGAACGCGACGATAGGCATGGCCGTCGGCGTGTTTTTTCTGGTGCTTTTTTACAGCATCAAGATGAAGGGGGTGGGCGGCTTTGTCGGTGAACTGACGCTGCAGCCTTTTGGCAAGTTTGGCTTGCCGGTCAATCTCTTCCTCGAAGGGGTTAACCTGATTGCCAAGCCGGTTTCCTTGTCGTTGCGGTTGTTCGGCAACATGTATGCAGGCGAAATGATTTTTATTCTGATCGCCTTGCTGCCGTTTTATGTACAGTGGACCCTTTCACTGCCATGGGCAATCTTCCATATCCTGATTGTTACGTTACAGGCTTTCATTTTCATGACGCTGACCATCGTTTATCTGGACATGGCGCATCAGGAGCATCACTGATTTTTGATTTGATTTTTTAATAGGAGAGTAAACAATGGAACACGCATTGCTGTTTATCGCTGGCGCAATAATGATGGGTTTGGGCGCGCTTGGCGCATCCGTGGGCATAGGCATTCTGGGTGGCCGCTTTCTGGAAGGCGCAGCGCGCCAGCCCGAACTGATCCCGATGCTGCGCACCCAGTTCTTCATAGTTATGGGCCTGGTTGACGCGGTGCCTATGATTGCGGTTGGCCTGGCCATGTACATCCTGTTTGCGGTTGCCTGAGTAATCGGAACGAAAGCTGTTTTCAACAAACAAGTAAAGGTTCGTGCATGAATATTAATGCGACTCTTCTCGGCCAGACGATCATGTTCGCCATGTTCGTGTGGTTTTGCATGAAATTTGTGTGGCCACCTATCATGGCGGCGCTGGAAGCACGCAAGAAGCAGATTGCAGATGGCCTGGCTGCCGGCGAGCGCGGCAAACACGATTTGGAGTTGGCTGCCAAGCGTTCTGCAGAGGTCATACGCGAAGCCAAGGAAAAGGCTGCTGAAATTATTGCCAATGCCGAAAAGCGCGGAACCGAGATCGTCGAAGACGAGAAAACCAAGGCTAAGCTAGAGGCGGATCGTCTCGTTGCAGGTGCCAAGGCTGAAATCGATCAGGAAGTATTCCGCGCCAAGGAACAATTGCGCACCCAGGTTTCCGCCGTAGCGCTGGCTGGCGCGGGCAAGATCCTGGGTCGTGAAATTGATGCCAAGGCGCACAATGACCTGCTTGAGAAACTGGTTGCGGAAATATAATCGCCATGTCTGAAGCCATCACTGTTGCACGTCCCTATGCACAAGCCGCGTTCGATGAAGCGCGCAAACTTGGCGACCTTAAAGGCTGGTCGGATATGCTGCAAAATCTGGCGTACGCCGTGGCCAATGAGGAAGTCCGTGCAGCCATTACTAGCCCGCGCGTGGTCAGGAGCCAGCTTGAAGGGCTGATGCTGGCGCTGTGCGGCGGCAAGGTGAATGCAACCGGACAGAATTTTATCAGGCTGATCGTGGAAAACCAGCGCTTGATCCTGTTGCCGGAGATCGCGGCATTATTCGAAATAATGCGTGCCGAGGCGGAAAAGAGCGTGGATGTGGTAGTGACTTCCGCCTTTGATTTGAACGAAGAGCAGAAGCAAAAAATTACAGCAGCAATGAAAAACCGTATGGGTCGCGAAATCAGGTTGAGCTGCGAAATTAACCGTGAGTTGCTGGGCGGAGTAATTATTCGCGCCGGGGACAAGGTGATAGACGGCTCGGCGCGCACCCATCTCTCCGAGCTCGCCAACGCCCTGGCTTGATAACAGAATTTATCGAAATTTAAGGAAAAGCAGATGAAGCTCAACCCTTCTGAAATCAGTAATTTGATCCGTAGCCGCATCGAGAATTTTGAAATGCTGACGCAGGCGCGCACCGAAGGCACGGTGGTCAGCGTGACTGACGGTATCGTGCGCGTTCACGGCCTGTCAGACGTAATGCAGGGCGAAATGCTGGAATTTCCCGGCAACACTTTCGGCTTGGCACTTAACCTGGAGCGCGATTCTGTTGGTGCGGTGGTGCTGGGCGAGTATGAGCATATTACCGAAGGAGACACGGTCAAGTGCACCGGTCGCATTCTGGAAGTACCCGTCGGCCCGGAATTGATAGGTCGCGTGGTGAACTCGCTCGGCCAGCCCATAGACGGCAAGGGTCCGATCAACGCCAAGATGACCGACAAGATCGAAAAAGTTGCGCCCGGCGTAATCGAACGCCAGTCGGTGTCGCAGCCGGTGCAGACCGGCCTGAAGTCTATTGACTCCATGGTGCCTATCGGTCGCGGTCAACGCGAGTTGATTATCGGCGACCGCCAGACCGGCAAAACCGCTGTGGCTGTTGATGCCATCATCAATCAAGCGGGTCAGAACATGACCTGCATCTACGTGGCGATTGGACAAAAGGCCTCCACCATCGCTAACGTGGTGCGCAAGCTGGAAGAGCACGGCGCGATGAAATTCACCATCGTGGTTGCGGCAACCGCCTCCGATTCAGCGGCGATGCAGTTCCTGGCGCCTTACGCCGGTTGCACCATGGGCGAGTACTACCGTGATCGCGGCCAGGATGCATTGATTGTTTATGACGACTTGACCAAGCAAGCCTGGGCGTACCGTCAGATTTCCCTGTTGTTGCGCCGTCCGCCGGGCCGTGAAGCTTATCCCGGTGACGTGTTCTATTTACACTCCCGCCTGCTGGAGCGCGCCGCGCGCGTGAATGCAGATTACGTCGAAAAATTCACCAAGGGCGAAGTCAAAGGCAAAACCGGCTCATTGACCGCGCTGCCGGTAATTGAGACCGCCGCCGGTGACGTGTCCGCTTTCGTGCCCACCAACGTTATTTCGATTACCGACGGCCAGATATTTCTGGAAACGGACCTGTTCAACGCCGGCATCCGCCCCGCGATCAACGCCGGCATTTCAGTGTCACGCGTGGGCGGCGCCGCACAGACCAAGGTGATCAAGAAGCTGGGCGGCGGTGTGCGCCTGGCATTGGCGCAATACCGTGAATTAGCCGCGTTCGCCCAGTTTGCTTCCGACCTGGATGAGGCAACCCGCAAGCAACTGGAGCGCGGGCGCCTAGTGATGGAATTGATGAAGCAGTCGCAATATGCGCCGCTGTCGGTCGCCGAAATGGCGGTTACCCTGTTTGCGATAAATAAGGGTTCATTCGATGACGTGGCGGTAAACAAGGTACTGGCATTTGAGTCTGCGTTGCATGCCTTTGTGAAATCACAACACAGGGGTTTGCTGGAAGCGATCGAGTCAAGCAAGGAATTGTCCGCCGACAATGAAAAAGCCTTGTCTGCGGCAATTGAGGTATTCAAATCCACCGCAGTTTACTGATGGAGCAACTAGCCATCTGACTAAGCTGCAAAAAACGCAGCAAGTCATTGGTTATGATAAAACAGCTAGCCATCCTACCAGGCAACCAAAAATCGGTTGCCAAGTGGTTGGCTATAAGCCGGAGCCGAGATAATGGCGGGTAGCAAGGAAATACGCACCAAGATCAAGAGCGTTGAAAATACGCGCAAGATCACGCGTGCGATGGAAATGGTGGCGGCATCCAAAATGCGCAAGGCGCAGGAGCGCATGCGCGCCGCGCGCCCGTACGCGGAAAAAATACGCCAGGTAGCGGCGCATTTGTCGCGCGCCAACCCGGAATATAAACACCCTTTCCTGATCAAGCGTGAAGCCGTCAGGAATATCGGCGTGATCATCATCACTTCCGACAAGGGGCTGTGCGGTGGTCTCAACACCAACCTCCTGCGTCCGGTGGTAAGCCGGATGAAAGAATGGGAAAAAGAGGGCAAAGGCATCAGCGTGTGCCCGATCGGCAACAAGGGTTTCGGTTTCATGTCACGCATCGGCGTCAAGGTCAGATCGCACCTGATCGGACTCGGGGACACGCCGCACATTGAAAAGCTTATCGGTGCGGTCAAGATCATGCTGGACGCTTACACTTCCGGCGAGGTGGACGCGATTTACATCAGCTACAACCACTTCATCAACACCATGAAGCAGGAGCCCAGGATAGAACAATTGCTGCCGCTTTCCGGCGAAGGTCTTAAGCCGGCGAATGGCGTGACCTGGGACTACATCTACGAACCCGATGCCAAGAAAGTGGTGGATGAACTGCTGGTGCGTTACATAGAGTCGCTGGTGTATAACGCGGTGACCGAGAACCAGGCATCCGAACAAAGCGCCCGCATGGTGGCCATGAAGGCCGCTTCCGACAACGCCAAGAGTGTCATCGGCGAGCTCAAGCTGGTTTACAACAAGGCACGCCAGGCCGCGATTACCAAAGAAATATCAGAGATCGTTGGCGGAGCCGCAGCGGTGTAAAGAATCAATATAGATAGGGAATCTTCAAAATGAGTCAAGGAAAAATTGTTCAGTGTATCGGTGCCGTGGTTGACGTTGAATTCCCGCGTGACCATATCCCCAAGGTTTACGATGCGCTGCTGGTGCAGGATGACGGCACCTCTGTCGCAGAGAAGGGTTTGACCCTGGAGGTGCAGCAGCAGGTCGGCGACGGCGTGGTGCGCACGATTGCGATGGGCTCATCCGATGGTTTGCGCCGCGGCATGGCGGTGGTGAACACCGGCAATCCGATTTCCGTGCCGGTTGGCCATGGCACCCTGGGCCGCATCATGGACGTGCTGGGTCGCCCCATAGACGATGCGGGCGAAGTCAAGTGCGACGAGCGCCGCTCGATACACCAGAAAGCGCCAAAATTCGACGAACTGTCCCCATCGGTTGACTTGCTGGAAACCGGCATCAAGGTGATTGACCTGGTATGCCCGTTCGCCAAGGGCGGCAAGGTGGGTTTGTTCGGCGGCGCCGGCGTGGGCAAGACCGTGAACATGATGGAACTCATCAACAACATCGCCAAACAGCACTCTGGTTTATCCGTGTTTGCCGGCGTGGGCGAGCGCACCCGCGAAGGCAACGACTTCTACCATGAAATGAAGGAATCCAACGTGCTGGACAAGGTGGGCATGGTGTTCGGGCAGATGAACGAACCGCCGGGCAACCGCTTGCGTGTGGCGCTGACCGGCCTGACCATGGCCGAAGCCTTCCGTGATGAAGGCCGCGACATCCTGTTCTTCGTGGACAACATCTACCGCTATACGCTGGCCGGCACCGAAGTGTCCGCGCTGTTGGGCCGCATGCCCTCAGCGGTGGGCTACCAGCCGACGCTGGCTGAAGAAATGGGCCGCCTGCAGGAACGTATTACTTCAACCAAGGTGGGTTCCATTACTTCCATCCAGGCGGTGTATGTGCCGGCGGACGACCTGACCGACCCCTCGCCTGCGACCACCTTCCTGCACCTTGACTCCACTGTGGTGTTGTCGCGAGACATTGCCTCGCTGGGTATTTATCCCGCCGTGGATCCGCTGGACTCCACCTCGCGTCAGCTCGACCCGCTGGTGGTGGGCGAAGAGCATTACTCTGTTGCACGTGGTGTGCAACAGACCCTGCAGCGCTACAAGGAGCTGCGTGACATCATCGCGATCCTGGGCATGGACGAATTGTCGCCGGAAGACAAGCTGGCAGTGTCGCGCGCTCGCAAAATCCAGCGCTTCCTGTCGCAACCGTTCCACGTCGCCGAAGTATTTACCGGTAGCCCCGGCAAGTACGTGACGTTGAAGGAAACCATCAAGGGTTTCAAGGGCATTGTCAACGGCGAATACGACCACTTGCCCGAGCAGGCGTTCTACATGGTCGGCGGCATTGAAGAAGCAGTCGAGAAAGCCAAGACATTGTGATGCCGGCCAGGCAACGCTAAAAGGTGGAAAAATTATGGCAATGACCGTACACGTTGACGTGGTAAGCGCTGAAACCTCCCTGTTTTCCGGGCTGGCCGAAGTCGTTGTTGCACCGGGCGAAATGGGCGAACTGGGGATTTATCCCCGGCATGCCCCGTTGCTTACCCGCATCAAGCCCGGCTCGGTTCGGATCAAGCTGCCGGATCAGGACAAGGAAGAACTGATCTATGTTTCCGGCGGCATGCTGGAAGTGCAGCCCAATGTCGTCACTATTCTGGCCGATACCGCCGTCCGCGGCGCCGACCTGGATGAAGCGCGCGCGCTCGAAGCCAAACGCGCGGCGGAAGAGGTGATGAGAAATCGTACTGCCGATATTGACTACGCCCAGGCGCAGGCCGAACTGGCCGAGGCAATTGCCCAACTCCAAGCTATCCAGAGACTGCGCAAGCAACTACCGCGTTAAACCGGTTTTGGGCCACACAACAAAAAAGCAGCTTCGGCTGCTTTTTTTGTGGGGGGATGCGCCAATGCAAGCAACGTATTTTTAATACGCATAGTCGTTGCGCAAGAGTCTTTGCTATACTCGCACCCGCTCAGTTAAATCGTGGAACCTAGTGTCGCAAACCAGAAATAACGGGGCAAATGAAACGGATGAATTTTTTTGCCAGGCAAGGCGCAGACCCGCAGCCGTATGGGGTATACGGCAAGGGGGTGCAACGACGCATGGCGGNNACGCCATTTCATGTTTCGTTATTTCTGGTTTGCGACACTAGGCACATTTTTTGGGTTTTTGTTCCAGCCTTCGCGGGCATGACAATCTCCCGCATTGTTTGCATCGAATCAATTAATCGTGAGGGTACATTATGAAACGCTTTTTGTTATTTATCACCATCATTTTGACCAGCCTTTCC
>CXWL01104391.1_pt1 | contig 31529 bp, 26 predicted proteins | sample 590931 | NCBI WGS metagenome assembly CXWL01 (sample SAMEA3498368, study PRJEB10139) | groundwater metagenome | biome: water well; material: biofilm material | place: Germany | collected 2015-04-27
GGCCGGACATGACTTCGACCTGGCTGTTGTTCCTGCGGCCCGTGCGGATCGCGCGCCGCTGCGCGACGGCGCCGTCGGCGCCGACCACGAAGGCCCAGGCGCCGCCACTGTCGTTCATGAAAGCATCGTTGGGCAGCAGCAGCGCCGGCCTGGCCCCGCCCAGCGTGATCAGGACTTCCACCCCTTGACCCGGGTTCATCGCGCCCGGTTGTCCTTGTTCGAAAGCCAGTTCCACAGCGAAGCGTCCCTCATTGATTTGCGGGTACACGCGGCGCAGCGATACCGGATGCGCGCGGCCGCCAATGGTCGCGACGCCGTGCCGTCCGGGAACGAGCCGGTTGAGGTAGTACTCGTCGACCTGCGCGGTCAGTTTGAACCGCGCAACGTCATCGATGCGGCCGAGACGCTGGTCGGGTTTGACGGTCTCGCCGACTTGCAGGCGGAAGCCGGTCAGGCGGCCNNGCCACTGGCGCGCGTACCGCCAGCGCCTCGACCGTCGCATTCGCCAGCCGCATGCCGGCCTCCACCCGTGCAATGGCCTGCGCCATCTGCCGGACCGCATCGAGCTGGGTCGCACTTTCGACCTCATCGCTGGCCGTGTCGGAGTCCAGCAGGCGGCGTTGCTGCGCGACCCTGTCGGCGGAATCTTCCAGCACGGCGGCGGAAATGAATCCCTTCTGGGCGAGGGCGAGGTTGCGGTCGTGCTGCTTGTGCGCCTGCATCAGCGCGAACGCCAGGTCGGACACGCGCCGTTGCCGCTCGCTACGGCTCGCTTCGAGCGACAAGCGCAGGTTGCTCAGGTTCGATATCTGCTGCGCGTGCTCGGCTTCGCGCGCCAGCAGTTCCAGCCGCCGTTGCGGGTTCGACAGCCGGAACAGCACGTCGCCGCGCGCAACCAGCGCCCCATCGGCGGCGAATACTTCTTCGACGCGCCCGGTTTCCACCGCGTCCAGCATCACGGAATGCAGCGGCGCCGCAAGCGCTCGCAGCGCGACATCGTCGCGAAACATGCCGCGCTCGACAGCTGCAACGCGTGCTGTTGCAAGTGGCACCTGCAGCCCGCGCGGCGCGAGCTGCCATAGCGCGGCTGCCATCGCCGTCGCAGTGGCGACGATGCCGACCATGATGGCGGCGCGGCGGCCGCGCCGCTGCGGCAGCGGCTGGTCCATCGCAGCGCTAGTCGGGCGCGCGTGTGGCCGGGGAAATGGAAGCGTCATCGGGATCGCGATACAGGAACAAGATGAACTACCAATCGCAACTTCCATGCCACGCCGGCTGGCGCGTGATTTGACGGCGTAAGGATGAATATTGTCCAGAAGCGGACAGTCGGGGTGTTCGGTTCCGGACACCGCGCCGGAAACCCGGCGATTTGATTGCTGCCAGCCAGATGCTGCTGCTAGAATCGGCGCACCACTTTCCACGTCTGTCCCCATGCCCGGCATCCCAGCGCAGATCCTGATTCTCGACGACGATGCCGACGTGGCCTATGCGGCCAGGCTGCTTCTGCGCCACGCCGGACAGGTCACCACGCTGTCCGATCCTGCCCAGGTGCCGCGCTACCTGCAGCACACTACGCCCGACCTGGTGCTGCTCGATTTCAATTTCACACCCGGCAGGGCCGATGGCGCCGAGGGACTGAAGGTACTCGACCAGCTGCAGGCGCTGCCCAGGCCGCCTTCCGTCATCGCCATGACCGCCTANNCTCGCGGCAGCGGTCGGTGCGGCTTTGGCGCGCCGCACTGCGCCGACAGCGGCCACGCCGCCCGCCACCGCCGCATTGCTGGGCAGCTCCGTCGCCATGTGCCAGCTGCGCAGCGCCATGGCGAATGTCGGACCGACCGATGCAAACGTCATGGTGCTGGGCGAGAACGGCGTCGGCAAGGAACTGGTGGCGCGTGGGATCCACCTCGCGTCGCGGCGAGCGGCACGGGAATTCCTTGCCGTCGACATCGGAAGCCTGCCCGAGTCGATGCTCGAAAGTGAACTGTTCGGACATCGCAAAGGCGCGTTCACGGACGCGCGCAACGACCGGCCCGGCCGCTTCCAGTCGGCCTCCGGTGGCACGCTCTTCCTCGATGAGATCGGCAACCTGGCCTTGTCCGCGCAATCCAAGCTGTTGACCGCGCTGGAGCGGCGTGAAGTCACGCCGCTGGGTGCCGACCGTCCGCAGACAATCGATGTGCGCATCGTCAGCGCCACCAACCTCGATGAGGCAAAGCTGTACGACGCCCAGGCCTTCCGTCCAGACCTGCTGTTCCGCCTGAACACCATCGTCATCCGGGTGCCGCCGTTGCGCGAACGGCGCGGCGATATTCCTGGCCTGCTGGCGCATTACCTGGCGTTGTACCAGGCCCAGTACGACAGGCCGGAGCGCAGCATTTCGCCCGCCGCGTTTGACGCACTGTGCTCACATGCGTGGCCGGGCAACGTGCGCGCGCTGCGCCATGCCTGCGAACGGGCAGTCATCCTGGCGGAATCGGACCTGTATGGGATCGCCGATTTCGGCTTGCACGCCGCCGCGCCGCTTCCTCCGCAAGCGGCGGCCACCGCCGGCGCCGCGGCCTTCAGGCTCGATGGGCTGGAACGCGACGCGGTTGCGGCCTCCATTGAACAAGCCCAGGGGAACATCAGCCACGCCGCCAGGCTGCTTGGCATCAGCCGCGCCGCCTTGTACCGGAAACTTGAAAAACATGGGCTCTGATCAGCGTCCGAAACGCCTTGTGGTCGCCGGCGCGGTGCTGCTGGCAATCGCCGCATGGAGCGCGGGCTCAGCGGCAACGATGTCGGCGCGCCTGGCGGCCAGCGCGGTTGCCGCAGCCGCTGCCGCCGCCCTGATACGGCATGGCCTTGCGGCCGCGGCGCAGCTGCCTGCGCTAGAGGTCGTGGTCGGCGGGCCGCCCGACCAGGCATTGCTGGCGACGCGCGCGCTCGGCCTCGAGTCCCAGCTCGAGCACGCCCCGATCGCGCTGTTCCGTGTTCTTCCCTCACGTAGCCATGCTGTCGAACCGGTCAACGCAAGCGCGCGCCGGTTGCTGGCGCCGGGCCGCGCGGCGGATGTCCCTGGCCTGCACCGCACACTGGCCGGACTCACGGTCGGCAAGCGCTGCGTCATCGATTTCGACACCGAGCGCGGCAGCGAGCGCGCGCTGGCCACCGCCAACGCGATGACTGTCGACGGCGCGCCGCAACGGCTGGTCGCACTGATGCCGGTGGAAGACGAGCTCGAAGCCGAGGCCATGCAGGCGTGGCAAAAGCTCGTGCATGTGCTGACCCACGAAATCATGAATTCGCTGACCCCGGTCGCATCGCTGTCGCAGACCTCGCGCGACTTGCTGCGCGGCGCCAGCGACACGCTGCCAGCCGATCTTGCCGGCGACCTCGATATCGCACTTGAAGCGATCAGCCGCCGCGCCGACAGCCTGACCCAGTTCGTCGGTGGCTACCGCACGTTGGCGAGCGTGCCGGAAGCCAGGCCGCAACGCATCGCCGTGTCGCGCATGTTCGCGCGGCTATCGGCACTGGTGGCGCCATCCTGGCAGGCCAGGGGCGGCCGCGCCAGCTTCACCGTCGAACCCGACTCGCTTGAGCTGATGGCCGATCCCGGCCAGCTCGAGCAAGCCCTGGTCAACCTGCTGAAGAATGCGGCGGAAGCAAGCGCTGGGCAGGCAGTGCCTGAAGTGAGGGTCAGCGCGCGGCTTGCACGCGGCGGACGGATGCACATCGCCGTAAGCGACAACGGTCCGGGCGTACAGGATGATCTGATTGCCGACATCTTCACGCCCTTCTTCTCGACGCGCGAGAAAGGCAGCGGCATCGGCCTCGCGATGGTGCGCCAGCTGGTGCACCGCAATGGCGGTGCGGTTCGCTATGCCAAGCCGGTCGGTGGCGGTGCGCGCTTCGTCATTACTTTCTGAATTTCCTTTTCTCCACTGCCTGGCTGGGATATAGTAAAAAGATTAACTATTTTGTTAGGGAACTATGCGCACCCTTGTCCGCCTTTGCCTCATCCCGTTCTTTCTGCTCCCGGTTGCGGCATGTGCGACGGCCCCGGCTGTTGACACCCACGAATGCGTCCGCAACGGGGGCAAGATTGCCGAGGAACGCTTCGTACCGATCGGCGGCATCGCACAGTGGATGACGATCAGGGGCGCCAGCTGCGCCAATCCCGTCGTGCTGATCGTCCATGGCGGCCCCGGCAATCCCCTGACTCCGTTTGCGGAGCAGCTCTACGGCGCCTGGGAAAAGGACTTCACCCTCGTGCAGTGGGACCAGCGTGGCGCGGGCCGCACCTTCGGGCGCAACGCGGGCAGCGCCGATGGGACCCTGACGGTCGAGCAAATAGCGAAGGACGGCATCGAAGTCGCCGAATACCTGGGCCGGCGGCTCGGCAAGCAGAAACTCATCCTGAAAGGTGGGTCGTGGGGTTCCGTGGTGGCCGTCCATATGGCGAAGATGCGGCCGGACCTGTTTTCCGCCTATCTCGGCACCAGCCAGCTCGTCAGCGATCGTGACAATGGGCTGGACAGCTATACCAAGGTTCTTGAACGTGCGCGCGCCGCAGGCGACAGTAAAACGGTCGCGGCGATTGAAACGCTGGGCCCGCCGCCGTGGAAGAACCCACGCAACTTCGGCATCCTGCGGCGCGCAACGCGGGTCTACGAAGGCAAGGTCACCGACCCAGCGCCGAAGCCGTGGTGGACGAAAGCGGCCGGGTATGCCACGGCACAGGCGGAGGCCGAATACGAAGCGGGCGAGGATTATTCCTTCGTGCAATTCGTCGGCATGGACGGCAACGGCATGCTGAGCACGATTGATCTGAACAAGCTTGGGGCGCGCTTCGACATTCCTGTGTACCTGATCCAGGGCACCGAGGACCTGGTGACGACGAAGGAAGTGACGACAGCGTACTTCGACAGCATCGTCGCGCCGCACAAGGAGCTCGTCTTGCTCGAACGGGTCGGCCACGACCCGAATACGGCGATGGTCGCGGCCCAATACAAGGTGCTGAAAAGCTTGCGGGCGCGTTGATCAGGCCACCAGCGCCTGGCGCGCTCCTGTTCCTGACCCGGAACGATGGGACGGTGGCCGTCATCGAAAAGGGGGACGAATTTACCTTGATTTATGCCAAATAAATGCAGCAGGCTGCACACAGCTGTATAAGCGCCCAGTGTTTTTCAGGCAGCGCAGCCTTACAATAATATAGATGGAATAAATGCAACAATTCTTGCCATGAACAGGACCGACCGCCAGGGACGAAAAAGCTACGGCATGCTGCGCATGAGCCGGGCGATCAGTCGTGCCATCAGCGCACCGACCCCGTCCGAGCAAGACAAAGCGATCCGCTGGGTCGCCGCGTGGGGACTGATCGGCGGTATCCGGTCCAACACAGTTCGCCTGCGCAATCCTGAGCTGATCCAGTCCGAACCCGTTCCGCTCGACCAGTCCTGCCCGNNTCTTTCTCCATACACACGGCGTTGCCGGGGCAAATTTTTGCGAACTGGGTGCTGTGGCGCAGCGCTTCGGGTGCAGTGTCCCGTGCGATTTCCCGGTAGCCATGATCCTCGAAGAAACCGGATGCGCTGGTGGTCAGCAGGAACAGGTGCGCGATGCCGGACTGGCGCGCATGCGCTTCAATCGCCTCGACCAGGTGGCGTCCTTGCCCGGTTCCCTGGCGCGACGCATCGACGGCGAGCGAGCGCAGCAGGGCATCGCGGCCGTAGCGTTCAATCCCGACGCAGCCGACGATGGCGCCATCCTTCTCGACCACGAGGAAGTCAGGCAAGTGCGCAGCGCTGATGTCGGAAAACGGTAAGCCTGCGTTCTCGAGAATCTCGCCGATGGTCGCCAGGTCTGCGGTGATTGCTTGTCGTATTGTTGCCATGAGTCCTCCAATGCTTCGATGTCAGCCATCTTTCTCTAATTATCGAATAAGTGCAATCGCTCACCTTGCGCCGCGGTGGCGCTGCGTCAGGCCGGCTTAGCCACCATCAAGCAAAAACACGGTGAGGAAAGCGAAAGGTGCGGGAAAGCCCCAGCGGCCCGCTCGCTCAGGTAAGGCGTGGCTACATGCGGAAAACCGCGCACGGGGTGTTTCCGTGTGTAGCGCGGAAAATGACTGCCCCCGGCTTTCGCGAGAAATTTCTATCGAATTGATCACCACGTCGATGCCGGCAAGGTGCGCCAGCCAGACCGATTTGTCGGTATCCTTGGCAAAGTCGGCCGTGAAGTAGCCCAGGACCCGCATGAGCGCACCAGGCGCCGCGCCAGCCATCATTAATGACGGGTTCCAGTTCATTCGACTGAGGACGTTATGGATAATTGGAAAACTGCATTGCAACGCGGACGGGTTTCCGGGCCATCGCTGGCGGTGCTCCACAGCGCATTCGGCTTCGGGCTTGCGGGCTGGCGCAATGCTGTGCCGGCGTCCATCGTGTAAGCCAGCCATGGAAGTTGCGCCGCCCTTCTTGATCGCGTTGCTTGCGCATGGCGTCATTGGCGCATGCGATGTGATCATCAACCACGAGGTGATCACGCGCCTGCCCGCACGCAAGGGCGCCGGGCCCGAGCAGCGCCTGCACAGCGCGCGGGAAATGGCGTTCGCCCTGATCTTTTTCGCGCTCGCGTGGTTCGAGTGGCGCGGACTGTTCGCCTGGGCTGTTGTCGCGCTGTTCCTGGCTGAGCTGTGCATTTCGGCGATCGACACCGTGCTCGAGGTCGACACCCGGGTGCTGCCCGTCACCGAGCGGATGCTGCACGTCATGCTGTTCGTCAATTTCGGGATCGTGCTGGCGCTGCTGGCGCCCGTGCTGGCAGGCTGGATGCAGTTGCCTGATGGCCTGGCGCGGGTCGATTACGGATGGGCGAGCTGGGTGCTCAGCGCGATGTCGGTGGTGTCGCTGGGATGGTCGGTACGGGATGGCGTGCGGGCGATGCAGTTGCTGCGAAAAACACGGGGACGATGAGCGCCGCGGCGCCCACCATCCCCGTTTCAGCTTAGAAGCTGTATGCCGCGCGGGCGTAGATGAAGCGGCCCGAACGGCCGAACGGTGCGTAGTTCGAGTACGGCGTGTTGCCGGTCGTGTTCAACGCCGGCGGCAGCGACTCCGGATACTCGTCGAAGACGTTGTCCGCGCCGATCGCCAGGTTCAGCTTTGGCGTGACCGCATAGCGCGCCTCGAGGTCGACCACGGTCTGGGCGCCCATCGTGAAGTCAAGCGCCGCCGTGGTGCCAGGCGACAGCACCTTGCCGTAGCGCGTAGCGCGGAAGGTTGCACCCCACTGGCCAAGCTTCCAGTTGACGTTCGCGTTGATCTTGTTCTCCGGCTGGCCCTGTTCGAGCGACAGCACGTTGATGCGGTCAAACAGCGACGGCGCCGGGTTCAGCGCGGACAGCTGGGTCGTTACCGGTACTTTCGTTACCTCGGTGTCGGTAAAGTTGCCCGCGACGGTGAAGTCGAACTTGCCCGCTTCGCCCATGTTCATCGGCCAGCTGAAGACCACGTCCACGCCGCGGGTGCTGGTATCGACACCGTTGATGAAGAAGCGGCCGCCGCCAACGCCGACGAAGCCCTGCGAGCGGATGAAGTCGCGCACGTTCGCTGCCGTCAGGTTTTCCGACAGGATGATGCGGTCTTCGATATCGATGCGGTAAGCATCCACCGTCACGTTCAGCTTGCCAAAGCGCATGACCGCGCCGAGCGATGCGTTGAGCGACTTCTCGGCATCCAGCGGTTTCGCGCCCAGTGCCACCGCGACCGGATCGTTCGGCTTGAAGGTGGTGATCTCGAACGGCACGCCATTGATGAAGTTGGTCGACGTCGTCGTGAAGTTCTGCTGCTGCGGCGATGGCGCGCGGAAGCCGTTCTGCACCGAGCCGCGCAGCGCGAACGCCGGGGTGAAGTCGTAGCGCAAGGCAAGCTTGCCGGCCAGGCTCTCGCCGAAGTCCGAATAATGCTCGCCGCGTACTGCGACCGATGCCAGCAGTTCCTTGCTCAGGTTCGCTTCCAGGTCGACGAAGGCGCCAATCGCGGTGCGGTGCGTATTGCTTTCGTTGGCCGGGCGGAAGCCGGGGAACACCTGGGCGCCCGGAGGCGCAGGCGTACCGTTGGCCAGGGTCTCGCCGCCATGGCGGTAGGAATCAGGCTCGCCGGCAAACAGCTTGTAGCCTTCGCGGCGCGCCTCGGCGCCCACTGCCACGTTGAGCGGCGACGCCAGGCTGGCCATCGGCACCGAACGCACGCCGGTCAGGTTAGCCACCAGCTGATCGTAGGAGAATCCGCCAGCCTCGAACTGGGTCTTGCTGGACGGGCCGATCGAACGGTTCAGCGTGTTCTCGATCGTGAACGCCATCTTGTTCTTGCCGTAGCCGAGCGAAGCATCCATCTCCCACTCGCCCATGGTCCACGACGCACCGCCGGTGGCGCTGTAATCGTCGACCGAGGGGGCGATGATCGGCAGGTAGCCGTTCGGATAGATCGAGATGATGTTCTGGTCCTGCAAGGCGCGGCGGTAGAAACCGGCCGAACGCGCGTCACGCTTCTGGTAGCTGGCCCAGCCGTACAGCTTCACGTTGTTCCCGAGGTTGTAGCCGGCATTGGCGAACACGGTCGCCTGCTCCAGTTCCGGCTCGCCGTACCAGGCGTTGAAGCGGTCGATCGTGGCTTCGCGCGGATCAAAGGCGCCGTTCACCAGCGGATATTGCTGGCGTGTATCGTAGCCACCGCGCTCGGTGCGCTTCTGGTCCTTCACTTCGGCCGCCAGGGTCAGGTGGCCGTCTTCGCCAAGGCTCAGGCCTTTCCACATGCTGACCGTCACGGTCTCGCCGTCGCTGCGCTTGCGCGAGCCTGGCGCGGTCCAGGTGGCGCCTGCGGGTGGCGCGACGGCCTGGAAATCGTACTCGGTCTCGCGCGCGCCGTAGGAAACCGTGGCCTCGCCGCCGTCGCGGTCGGTACGCAGGCGGATATTGACCACGCCCGAGATCGCATCCGAGCCGTACTGGGCGGCAGCGCCGTCACGCAGCACCTCGATCGTGCGCACCATGGCGGTAGGGATCGTATTCATGTCGACGGCGGCTGAGCCGCGGCCGATCGTGCCGTTCACGTTGACCAGCGCCGACGCATGGCGGCGCTTCGAGTTGACCAGCACCAGGGTCTGGTCCGGCGCCATGCCGCGCAGGGTGGCAGGACGGATGGTATCGGTGCCGTCGGCCAGGCCGGGGCGCGGGAAGTTCAGCGACGGCAGGGCGACCGACAGCGCCTGGTTCATCTCGGTGCTGCCGCTGGCTTTCAGGGTTTCTGCGGAAATAATGTCGATCGGGGCAACGGTATCGAGCGCGGTGCGGTTCGCAACCCGGGTACCGGTCACGACCACCGTGGTCAGCGATTCATCTGGAACGGTTTGCGCGACGGATGCGCCTGATGCGAACAGCGAAGCGATGGTGAGGGCGAGAACCTGTTTCTTGGGTACGAATGATCTATGCATTATTTTTTTTCCTTGTTGACGAAGGTACGGACACCGAAAGCCTGGAACGACTGAGAACCTGCTTTTGATACTCGTACTTACATGCAACAAAGTCAATTCCGCAACATGCTATGTCGCGCGGATAACAACACATAAAATTTCGGCGTCAGTTTCGTGTAAGAGAGCGGCCGTGATCGACCGTTGGCGGATGCGCGCCCGCGCTTGTCCGCCCGACGAAAAGCCGGCCCCCGGCTTAGTGCGCCGCCACCTTGCCGCGCTTGAACATCTTCTGGATCATGGTCACGACCAGCAACACCACGCCACCAGCAATCACGCCGGCCACCAGGTCGATCACGGTCGGCGTCACCATCTTCAGCGCTGCGCCGATCGCCGGCACGGTCCCCGCAGCGACCGCCGCAGCGTCGACCATCCCGGCCAGCGCATGCACGCCGTGCAGCAGGATACTGCCGCCAACCATGAACATCGCCGCGGTGCCCACCACCGACAAGGTCTTCATCAGCTTCGGCGCCATCAGCAGCAGCAGGTCGCCGAAGCGCTTCGCCGCACCGTTCGCGCGCTTGCTGAGATACAGCCCCGCGTCATCGAGCTTGACGATCGCCGCCACCAGCCCGTACACGCCCGCCGTCATCACCAGCGCAATCGTGCTCAGCACCAGCACCCGCTCGCTGAACGTGGCGGCGGCAACGGTGCCGAGCGAAATCACGATAATTTCCGCCGACAAGATAAAGTCGGTGCGGATCGCGCCCTTGATCTTGTCTTTTTCCAGCGCGACCATGTCGACCGACTCATCGGCCAGCGCCGCAGCCAGTTGCTGTTCGTTCGCTTCGGCTTCGTTGCGGTGCAGGTACTTGTGCGCCAGCTTCTCGAAGCCTTCGTAACAGAGAAAGGCGCCACCGATCATCAAGAGCGGCGTCACCGCCCACGGCGCGAACGAGCTGACGACGAGCGCGGCCGGCACCAGGATGGCCTTGTTGACGAACGAGCCCTTGGCGACCGCCCACACCACCGGCAGTTCGCGGTCCGGGTTGACGCCCGATACCTGCTGCGCATTGAGCGCCAGGTCGTCGCCCAGCACGCCGGCGGTTTTCTTGGCGGCGACCTTGCTCATGACGGCTACGTCGTCAAGGATGGTCGCGATGTCGTCGATTAAAGCCAGCAAGCTGCTTGCCATGGGTGCTGCTCCGTGTAAATGTCGAGGATACACATATTACCCGACGGGGCCGTCTCGCCGCGTACGCAAATAAGCCCCGTTTTTTGCACTTCAGTCCGCAAAATCGGCATCTCGTCGCTTTGTTCGTGTTTTCCCGCGCGCCCCCCGTATAGTCAGGACCAGCAACAGGCTGCCTGACTTTTCCAGCGAGGTTCAACATGACTACCGATTACGATTTCCCGACCACCGCCACCCGCGGCGCCACGCGCCCCGTCAAGCGCAAGACCCGCATCACGATTTACCTCGACGACGAGGTGCTCGAAGAGTTCCGGTCGCTGTCCGAGCGCTGCGGTACCGGCTACCAGACCTTGATCAATGCTGCGCTGCGCACACGGCTGGCCCCGGCCCCCAAGGGCGAGCCGCTGCTCGCTGACTAAGCGAAACAGGTGCAGGGAGGCGCACGCCGCAATGCACCAAACCCGTCGCAAGCCAGTCACAGCAGGGCTTACTTTTGCATCGCCGCCTTAGAATTTATTACACACGGCAATAATTATGCTAATCTTCCCGCTCTTTTAACCCCGGAGGATAGTATGAAAAAAGGCGAACTGATTGCAGAATTTGCGAAGCGTACGGAAATGTCCGGCGCAGCCGCGAACGGTGCCGTCAACACGATCATCGACATCATCACCGAGCGCCTGAAAAAAGGCGACACGGTAGGTATCACCGGTTTCGGCACCTTCTCGGTAGCCAAGCGCGCTGCACGCAAGGGCCGCAATCCATCGACCGGCGAAGCCATCAAGATCGCTGCTTCGAAGACGCCTAAATTCTCGGCTGGCGCGACCCTGAAGTCGGCTGTCAATCCGAAGAAGAAGTAAGCACTACCGGCGCGTGCCGCAGCGGCGACCCCGGCCTTGTCGGGCGCCGCGGCGTGGCGCCACCTCACCCCTTCCCCGAATGACCCCATGAGCTTCGCCACCTGGATTGCCTTTGTTTTCGCCGCTGCGGTGATCGCCGTGTCGCCCGGATCGGGCGCCGTGCTCGCGATGTCGCACGGCTTGTCCTATGGCGTCAAGAAAGCCACTGGCACTGTCGTTGGCCTGCAGCTTGGCTTGCTGCTGGTGCTGGCCATCGCCGGCGCCGGCGTCGGCTCGCTGCTGCTGGCCTCAGAGCTGGCCTTTAACATCGTCAAGACCGTCGGTGCGCTCTACCTGATCTACCTCGGCCTGGCGCAGTGGCGCTCGAAGGTCGAGCTCATGCCAGGCGCCGCCGAGGCGCCGGCGCAGGCCTATGTCCCGGCCTTCGGCAAGCGCGTGCTGACCGGCTTCCTGACCAATGCGACCAACCCGAAAGGGATCATCTTCATGGTCGCGGTGCTGCCGCAGTTCATCTCGAAAGGGGCGCCGCTGCTGCCCCAGCTGGGCATTTTGGCGGTCACCATGGTCGTCATCGACTCGATCGTCATGAACGGCTACGCTTTCCTGGCCTCGTCGATGCAGCGCTTCTTCCGCGACGCGCGCGCCGTCAAAAAGCAGAACCGCTTCTTCGGCGGCGTGCTGATGGCGGTCGGCGGCGCACTGTTCTTCGTCAAGCGCGGCGCATCCGCCGCCTGATTCGCGCCGTTCCAGGGGGATTGCAACCGTTTGTAACGGTTGTGGTCCGTTCGCCGGCCTGCCGCGTTTTATACTTGGCACATGCCCTAATATCCCTGGAGAACACCATGCGTAGTCCCTTCAAGAGAGCCGCGGCCGTGCTGGCGCTGATGGCTTGCTCCGTCCTTGCCCAGGCCCAGTCCGAAGTGCCGGCGCGCGTGGGCCGCGTGTCGCTGGTCCAGGGACCGGTCAGCATCGGCACCGAGGACGGCGACCAGCCTGAGGCCGCGCTGGTGAACTGGCCGGTGACCAGCGATAACCGCATCACCACCGAACGCAACGGCCGCACCGAGATCCGCATCGGCTCGACCGCCGTGCGGCTCGACGGCGACTCGTCGCTGGAAGTCCTCGAGCTCGACGACGACCGCCTCGAGCTGATGCTCCATTACGGCAGCGCGAACATCCGCATCCGCAACGCCGAGGTGCTCGACGGCTTCTCGATCGAAACGCCGCAGGGCCGCGTGCGCATGCGCGAAGCGGGCCGCATCCGCGTCGACGCCAATCGCGACGGCAGCCTGGTCGATGTGTTCGACGGCGTCGCCCTGATCGAGGCCGACGGCTCGACCTTCTCGCTGCGTCCCGGCCGCCGCGTCGAGATGCGCGAGGGGGACCTGATCACCGCACTGGCGGTGCGCACCAGCTTTGACGACTGGGCACGCCTGCGCGACCAGCAGGACGACCGGGTCGTCTCGGACCGCTACGTCACCACCGAAATGACCGGGTACGAAGAACTGGACCGCTACGGCAGCTGGAGCGATAACAGCGAATACGGCCCGGTATGGCTGCCGCGCCACGTATCCTCGGGCTGGGCCCCCTACCGCGACGGCCGCTGGACCTGGGTCTCGCCGTGGGGCTGGACCTGGATCGACAACGCGCCATGGGGCTACGCACCGTCGCACTACGGCCGCTGGGTCTTGATCAACCAGCGCTGGGGCTGGGCCCCGGGCCGCCACATCGGCCGTCCGGTATGGGCGCCTGCGCTGGTGGGCTGGGTTGGCGGCAGTGGATGGAGCCTGGCGTTCAACACCGGTTCGCTGCACCGGTCCGCTCCGGCGCAGGGCTGGTACCCGCTCGGGTTCGGCGAACACTACGCGCCTGGCTACCGCATGAAGCAGGACCACCTGCGCTACATCAACCGCCACGCGCGTCCGCATGACGGGCGCCGCCGCGGCGACGACCATCGCCGCCATGGCCTGACCGTGGTCCCGCACGACCAGTTCAAGCGCCGTGCGCCGATTGTGGTGCCGGCCACCCCGCGGGCAGTGGTGACCCCGCTGGCGCTGCAAAATGCGCCGGTGCTTGCACCGCAGGCGCCGCTGGGCAGGGCCGAGCGTACCCGACGTCCACGCGAGCGCGACATGGAAGTCGATGGCGTGTCGTACCGGGTTCGCCGTCCGGTGCAGGTAGCGCCAGCGCCAGGCTTGCAGCCGCAGGTCCAGGTACCGGCGGTGGCGCCGGTGCAGGTGCAGCCGCCCGCGCCGATAGCGCAACCGGCGCCACGCCGTGATGGACGCGGCGCGGCGTACGAACGCGACGAACGGCGTGGCGCGGACGATCAGCGCAGCAACTGGCGCGAGGAGCGCCGCGTGCAGATCGATGAAGCGCGCCGCATGCAGCTTGAGCAGACGCGCCGCGGCGAGGCCGACCAGATGCGCCGCACGCAAATGGAAGAGATGCGCCGCGCGCGACAGGGGCAGATGCAGGCAGCGCCGGCTCCGGTTGCCCAGCCGGCCCCGCGGCAGAGGCCGCAAGCGCAGCCAGAACCGCGCCGTATCGCGCCTCAGCCCCAGATGCCGGCACCGGCGCCCATGGCAGCACCGGCGCCGGCGCGGGCCGTCAATCCTGTGATCCAGCAGGAACGCCGCAGCAGGGAAGAGTCGCAGCGCCGTGGTAACCGTCCAGGCTTGAACCAGGACTAAGGCGCGCAGTTCATTCCGCTCTTTCTGCATCACAGGCGCGCAATTGCACCGTTCGTCGCATCCACCCTGCATTGCACGGGGCAAATCGGTACAGTGGCATCACTCGGTAGCGCATTGTTTTTTCCGCTACCGACTTTTTTGTCCCCCGCTATTTTCCCCGACGATGGAAGTAGTTTCACGGCCAGCCTCGCGCTGGCCGCTTTTTTTGCTGCGGGTGGTCAAACGCCAGACTTTGGCTACAATGTGTGTTTGAACGCGTTTGAACTGGAATCCGTATGACTACGACCCCTGAATCCCTTATCGAATACCCGAGCGACTTTCCGATCAAGGTGATGGGCGCGACGCATGTGGACTTTGCCGCCACGGTCGTCGATGTCGTCCTCGAGTTCGACCCGACCTTCCACATCGGCCGCCTCGAAGAGCGTCCTTCGGCAAAGGGTAACTACACCGGCCTGACCGTCACCGTGCGCGCCACCAGCCGCGTCCAGCTCGACGACCTGTACCGCGCCCTGTCCGCCCACCCGATGGTCAAGATTGTCATGTAAGCCACACCTGGGCCCGCGCTGGCAGCAAGCTGGCGCTGGCTTATAATGGCGGGTGCCGTAACCTGACTGCCACCCGCTATCCTCATGCCCTCCACCGCCACCGCGCCGGCGATCATTCGCGATCTCGGCCACGCCGACTACGAACCCGTGTTCGCCGCGATGCGCGCGTTTACCGATGCGCGCGACACCGGCACGCCCGACGAACTGTGGATCGTCGAGCACCCGCCGGTGTTCACGCTGGGCCTGGGCGCGGACCGCGGCCACCTGCTGGCCGGGCCGGGCGTGCCGTCGCACGATATCCCGGTGGTGCAGACCGACCGTGGCGGCGAAGTCACCTTCCACGGCCCCGGCCAGGTGGTGATCTACATGCTGATCGACCTGCGCCGCAATAAACCGGGCGGCAAGCTGTATGCCCGCCAGTTTGTGACAAAAATCGAGCAGGCGATCATCAACGTGCTGCAGGCGTATAATCTTGACGGTGAGCGCATCGCGGGCGCGCCCGGCATCTACATAGGCGCCGGCCCGCGCAAAGGCGCCAAGATCGCCGCGCTGGGTCTCAAGGTGCGCGGCAACGGATGCACTTACCACGGCGTGTCGCTCAATGTCGCGATGGACCTGTCGCCGTTTTCATGGATTAACCCGTGCGGCTATTCAGGCCTGGCCACCGTCGACATGCGCACCATGGGCGTGCAGGCGGCGCTGGCCGACGTACAGCAGCAACTGGCGGCCGAGCTGGTACGCCAGCTGGCAACCCAGCTGGTCCTGCCAGACCCGCAACCCGAACCGAACAACATCAACCAAGCCCCTCCAGGGCAAGCAGCCAAATGACCACCGACATCGAAACCGGCACTGTCCCCGCTTACAACCCGAGCGAAAAGCAAAAAGGCGCAAGCAAGACCTCGCGCATTCCTATCAAGATCGTCCCCATCGAGCAGGTCGAGCGCCTGAAGAAGCCGGACTGGATTCGCGTCAAGGCTGCCACCGCGTCGAGCCGCTTCTACGAGATCAAGGACATCCTGCGCGCCAATAACCTGGTGACGGTGTGCGAAGAAGCCAGCTGCCCGAACATCGGCGAATGCTTCGGCAAGGGCACCGCGACCTTCATGATCATGGGCGACAAGTGCACCCGCCGCTGCCCGTTCTGCGACGTCGGCCACGGCCGTCCTGACCCGCTCGACACCAGCGAGCCGGGTAAGCTCGCCAAGACCATCGCCGACCTGCGCCTGAGCTATGTTGTGATTACCTCGGTCGACCGCGACGACCTGCGCGACGGCGGCGCCGGCCACTTTGTCGACTGCATCCAGCAGACGCGCGCGCTGACGCCGGCGACCAAGATCGAAGTGCTGGTACCGGACTTCCGCGGCCGCCTGCAAAAGGCGCTGGACATCTTCAAGGATGGCCTGCCGGACGTCATGAACCACAACCTCGAAACCGTGCCGCGCCTGTACAAGGAAGCGCGCCCGGGCGCCGACTACGCGCACTCGCTGCAGCTGCTGCGCGACTTCAAGGCGATGTACCCGGGCGCGGTGACCAAGTCGGGCCTGATGGTGGGCCTGGGCGAGACCGACGAAGAGATCCTCGAAGTGATGCGCGACATGCGCGCCCATAACATCGACATGCTGACCATCGGCCAGTACCTGGCGCCGTCGAACTCGCACCTGCCTGTGCGCCGCTACGTGCACCCGGACGTCTTCAAGATGTTCGAGGAAAAGGCATACGAGATGGGCTTCGTGCACGCGGCTGTCGGCGCGATGGTGCGCAGTTCGTATCACGCTGACGTGCAGGCGCACAACGCCGGCGTCGCCGCGTAATCGAAGACCTCACGCAGGGTGGATGCGCTGTGCTCATCCGCCCTGCGTATCAAGCTCCGCGCCGGTACACCCGCACGTAATCGACCAGCATCCGCTGCGGCAGCACTGTCGTGGCGTCCGGATAGCCCGGCCAGTAGCCTCCGACTGCGAGGTTCAGGAGCACAAAGAACGGGTGCTCGAATACCCAGTCCCCCTTGACCGATCCTGGCCGCGCGATGTGATACAGCTGCCCGTCGCGGTACCAGCGTATTTCACGTGCTTCCCACTCCACCGCAAACACGTGGAAGCCATCGGCATAAGTCCCGCTTGCCAGCGCTGACGGTTTGCCGAATGCGCGCTCGCCCGAATACCCCGGCCCATGCAAGGTGCCGTGCACGGTTGCCGGTTCCTTGCCGATGTTTTCCATGATGTCGATCTCGCCGCAGCGCGGCCAGCCTGTCGTGGCGATGTCGCTGCCCAGCATCCAGAACGCGGGCCAGATACCCTGTCCCTTCGGTACCTTGATGCGCGCCTCGTAGCGCCCGTAGGTACGCTCCTTCAGCCCTGCGGTCTTGATCCGCGCCGATGTGTACTCGCGGTTTTCATACCGCTCTTTGCGTGCTTCGATGACCAGGTAGCCATCGCTGACCCGCACATTTACCGGCCGCGCAGTGTAGTACTGAAGCTCGTTGTTGCCCCAGCCATTGCCGCCAGTCTCGGCCACCCAGGTGCGCTGGTCGAGCGTGGCGCCATCGAATTCGTCGCTCCAGTCAAGCACCCAGCCTGCCGGGCCGCCCGCCGATACCGTGGCCTGGGCCCCGGCAGGGCAGGGCTGCGACAGTAACGCGCCAGCAAACAAGCAGAGTGCACGAATGTCCATGTGGAGCCTTCTCGAGGTCAGACGTTGGAAACGTTTCCTATTTCACTATACATTCGTGTTTTTGTCGTGTCAACCGACACCGTACGCGGCATTCTGGCCTGATTCTGTTGCGTTGCCGGCATTCCGCAGGCCCCGTTCATGCGCACACAAAATATTCCGTTGACAATTTTTTTCCCTGACCCTAATATTCAGACAGCTGTGATGGAAACGTTTCCATAAATCGCTGGAAATGAAAATGACTCCCGCATCCGACTCCGCCTGACTGAGCAGGCAAGACGGATGCCGCACCCGTTTCAAGGTGCGGCGGACTGGAACCAGACAGCAGTGAATGCAGGCGCGATGACCAGTGGCACAAGAATAAATCTATAAAAATAGAGATCGAGGAGAACACATGCACTATCCAAAGGCGAATCAGAAGTTAATGAGCCTGGCAGTTGCCGCTGCCTGCGCCGCGCTCGCGCCGGCCCACGCTCAGGAGGTGGCCGCAGCCCCTTCGGAAACCACCACCAATGACGCGGCCGAACCTGCGGTCCAGCAAGTGTTCGTGACCGGGCTGCGCAACAGCATGGTGTCGTCCATGAACCTGAAGCGCAATTCGGACGGCATCGTCGACGGCATCGTCGCGGCGGACATCGGCAAATTCCCCGATACCAACCTGGCCGAATCGCTGCAACGCATCAGCGGCGTGTCGATCGACCGCTCGATCGGCGAAGGCTCGAAAGTCACCGTGCGCGGTGTCGGTCCCGACTTCAACATGGTGCTGCTGAACGGCCGCCAGATGCCGACCTCCAACCTTGGCGACCTGAACGGCCGCGCCTTCGACTTCGCCAACCTGGCGTCGGAAGCGGTTTCGCATGTCCAGGTGTACAAGTCGAGCCGCGCGGAGACGCCGACCGGCGGCATCGGCGCCACCCTCAACGTCATGACCGCCCGTCCGCTCGACCGCCCCGGCCTGCAGGCCAGCATCGGCGTCAAAGGCGTGCACGACACCTCGGCCTCCAACCTGCCGGATGACGTCAAGCGCGGCAACAAGGTCACCCCTGAGGTATCTGGCATCTACAGCAATACCTTCGCCGACGGTAAATTCGGCGTGGCGATCAGCGCCAGCTATCAGGAACGCAACCTGGGCTTCAACCAGGCGGCGGTCTCGAACGGCTGGAAAGGCCCGTTCCGCGGCGACGAGAACAACTGGGGCACCATTCCCCAGCCGGGTACGCCCGGTTCGGAAAACATCGTCAACCGTCCTGCCCCGGGCGACGTGTATTCGGTGCCGCAAAACCTGAACTACAACATGAACGGCGTGCAGCGCCAGCGCACCAACGGCCAGCTGACCCTGCAGTTCGCGCCGACCAGCGACCTGACCACCACGCTGGACTTCACATATTCCGAAAACAAGATCCAGACCCGCCGCAACGACCTGTCGGCCTGGTTCAACTTCGGTCCGACGACCAGCAGCTGGACCAATGGTCCGGTCTCGAGCCCGCTCGTCTACACAGAAATTATCAATCCGGCGACGTCCGACATCGCGATGGGCGCCGCCCAGTTTGCCACCAAGACGAAGAACGAGTCGATCGGCTTCAACACGGCATGGCGCGTCAACAATTCGCTCAAGCTCGAACTCGACGCCCACAAGTCGACTGCCGAATCCGTGCCTGACAGCCCGTTCGGTTCGAACAACACGATCGGCACGGCGAGCTTCAGCCGCGGCACCACGAGCGCCGATTTCAGCCAGGAGTTCCCGGTACTGTCGATATCCGGCGCCGATTTCCAGCGCGCGCGCCAGCAGGTGACCGGTTCCACCTTCCAGAACGGCTACATGAAGGGCGACATCGAACAGCTCCAGTTCAAGGGCCGCCTGCGCGTAATGGAGGCCTCGAACCTGAACTTCGGACTTGCCGCGACCAAGGTGGAAAACCGCTCCGCGTTCTCCAACCAGCAGCGCGATACCTGGGGTGGCGCGACTTCGCCGGCCGACTACCCGAGCAGCGTCTGGCATCCGGAGACCGTGCGCCAGTACTTCGACCAGATCAGCGGCAGTGACAACCCGGCCCTGTTCAACCAGTTCTACACCTTCAATTTCGAGGAAGTGCGCCAGATCGCGGCGACGGCATCGGGCTTGCCGAACCTGTACCTGCCGAAGACCACCTACGACACCGATCGCCGCACGTCGGAAAAATCGAAGAGCGCCTACCTGCAGATCAATACCGACTGGGATACCGCGCTGCCGATCCACACCGCCATCGGCGTGCGCTACGAGGAGACCGACGTCCTCTCGACCGCGCTGGTGCCGACCGCGACCAGTATCTCGTGGGTGTCGCAGAACGAGTTCCCGATCAGCTTCGGCGAGCCGTCCTTCACCAGCCTGGAAGGCAAGTACCGCCACGTGCTGCCTAGCTTCGACTCCGACGTGGAGCTGAACAAGGACATGAAACTGCGCTTCAGCTATGGCCATACGATCGGCCGTCCACGCTACGACCAGATCCAGGGCGGACAGGTGCTCGACCAGCTGGCGCGCATCAACGGCGGCACTGGATCGCAGGGCAATCCGTCGCTCAAGCCGGTCAAGTCGAAGAACATCGACCTGTCCTACGAGTGGTACTACTCGCCGCAGAACTTCTTCTCGGTCGGTTACTTCCGCAAGGACCTCGAGAACTATGCCGGCCAGTCGAAGGTATCGGCGACGCCGTTCAACCTGCGCACGCCGGTCGGCGGCGCGCTGTGGAACCAGGCGATCGCCAGCGGCTGTACCGGGGGCGACACCACCTGCATCCGCAACTTCATCTTCCGCAACCATGCCGGCAGCCCTGGCGTGACACGCGGACCTGATGATGCGGCGGGCAACGCCACCGGCACCATCGTTGGACAGCCAGGCGATCCGATCGCCAACTTCGAGATCACCTCGTTCTCCAACCAGAAGCAGGCGGACCTGGACGGCGTCGAGGTCAACCTGCAGCACATGTTCGGCAACAGCGGCTTCGGGCTGTCGGCCAACTACACCTACGTTAATTCGGGGCTGGAGTACGACAACGCCAGCGTCGGCGAGCAGTTTGCTCTGGTCGGGCTGAGCAACTCCGCCAACCTGGTGGCCATCTACGAAGACGCGACATGGAGCGCACGTGCAGCCTACAACTGGCGCGGCAAGTTCTTGTCGGGAACCTTCGATGGTTCGGGGCCTAATCCGAACTATACCGAACCGTACGGCCAGCTCGACATCAGCGTCGGCTATGCGGTCAACGACAAGCTGAGCCTGCAGTTCGAGGCGATCAATGTCACCGACGAGATCCAGCGTATCCATGGCCGCACCGAAAACCAGGTGCTGTTCGTGACCCAGTCCGGCCCGCGTTACATGTTAGGTGCCCGTTACAAGTTTTAATCGACAATAATGGCGACTGAAAAAGGCCGCGGCGGTGCTGCGGCCTTTTCGGGTGAATGTCGAAGGACTTGTACAACAAGGGCATGGCATGACGAGTACATCGATCAGGCACATCGTTATCCTGGGGGGCGGATCGGCCGGCTGGCTGACCGCGGGCGTCCTCGCGGCCGAACACCGGGCCAACTCGGCAACTGGCCTGCAAGTGACGGTGATCGAGTCGCCCGACGTGCCGCCGATCGGCGTCGGCGAAGGCACCTGGCCGACCATGCGCGATACGCTGCGAAAGATCGGCGTGTCCGAAGCGGACTTCCTGCGCGAATGCGACGCGTCCTTCAAACAAGGCTCGCGCTTCAACCGCTGGGTCACCGGCGCCGATGACGACTACTACTTCCACCCATTCGTGCTGCCCCAGGGTTACGGCGACGCCGACCTGTCCGCGCGCTGGCAGGCGCGCCATCCCGGCGTGCCGTTCGCAGACCTGGTCAGCTTCCAGCCGCACCTGTGCGTGCACGGCAGGGCGCCGAAGCAGGCATCCACCCCCGAATTCGCCGCGGTCGCCAACTACGGCTACCACCTCGATGCGGGCAAGTTCGGCGCCTTCCTGCGCCGCCACTGCGTCGGGCAGCTGGGCGTTGGCCACGTCCTCGACCATGTCGATGCTATCGATTCGCACGACAACGGCGACATCGCCGCGCTGCGGACCCGGGCGCACGGGGCAATCGCAGGCGACCTGTTCATCGATTGCAGCGGCATGCGCTCGATGCTGCTTGGCCAGCACTTCGGCGTACCGCTGCTGCCGCAAAAGCACGTGCTGTTCAACGATAGCGCCCTCGCGGTGCAGATCCCGTATGCCGGCGACGACAGCCCGATCGCCTCGCAGACAACGTCCACCGCGCAAAGCAGCGGCTGGATCTGGGATATCGGCCTGCCGAGCCGGCGCGGCCTCGGCCATGTTTACTCCAGCGCCCATATCAGCGACGAGGAAGCAGGGCGCGAACTGCGCGCCTACATCCGCGGCAACGGCGGGCCGGACGACATCGCAACGCCGCGCAAGCTGAGCTTCGAGCCGGGCTACCGCACGCACTTCTGGCACCGCAACTGCGTGGCGGTCGGCCTGTCCGCGGGCTTCATCGAACCCCTGGAGGCGTCCGCGCTGGCGCTGGTCGAACTGTCGGCATCGATGCTGAGCGAGGACATGCCGGCCACCCGCGCGGCCATGGACATCGCCGCGCGCCGCTTCAACGATGCCTTCACCTACCGCTGGGAGCGGGTCATCGACTTCCTCAAGCTGCACTACGTGCTGAGCCAGCGGCGCGACTCCGCCTACTGGCGCGACAACTGCCGTGCCGATGCGATTCCCGACCGCCTTGCGGAACTACTCGCGCTGTGGCGCCACCGCTCACCATCGCGCCACGACTTCTTCCGGATCGAGGAAGTGTTCCCGTCCGCCAGCTATCAGTACGTGCTGTACGGGATGGGCTGCGGTATGGAGCAGGAACACGCAATGCGCAAGGCGGAGTACGCTGGCGCCGCCGACGCATGCTTCCGCGAAGCGGCCGACCTGACCCGCAAGATGCTGGCGGCGCTGCCCGACAACCGGTCGCTGCTCGCGCACATCGGCCGCCACGGGATGCCCCGGATCTGACGGAACACCCACAACCACGACAACGATAAAGAGCACAGAGACATGGCCAATCCAGTTTTGCTGAACAACGTAGACCACAAGGACCTGCGTGTAGTCACCCGCCGCGGCGCCGCCTGGGGCGACAACCTGATGCTTGCGCTGACCTTCCCCGCCGAATTCCGTACCCTGCAGGCGCATTACCCGATCGTCTTTCGCAAGACGGCCGATGGCGGCTTCGAACCGGTTGCCCTGTTCGGATTCCAGGAAGGCGAGAACCTGTTCCTGCGCGATGGCAGCTGGGATGCCACCGGCCTGCCGCTGTCGGTCGAACGGCTGCCCTTCCTGATCGGCGTCAGCGGCAAGGAGCTGATGATGCATGTCGACCTCGACAGCCCGCGGGTGAGCAGTACCGACGGCGAGCCGGTATTCCTGCCCCATGGCGGCAACGCCGAATTCCTCGAGCGAATGAACTCTACCCTGCTCGCGCTGCATCAGGGCTTGCAGGACGTAGCAGGCTTCATCGAGGCGCTGCTGCAAAACGAACTGCTTGAATCGTTTGTCTTTGATATCGAGCTTGATGACGGAACGCAGAACCGGCTGGCCGGCTTCTACACCATCAATGAAGAACGCCTTGCGATGCTGGACGGCGCGGTGCTGGAGCGCCTGAACCGGGCCGGCTACCTGGCCGCGATCTACTTTGCGATGGCGTCGCTGTCGAACTTCCGCGCGCTGATCGAGCGTAAGAACCGCCATGCCCAGGCCAGTGCGCGAAATTGACGGCGCCGGTCTGGCGCTGGGCGACGCGCTGCTCCGGTCAACCGCGCCGGTCATTCTCCGCGGGCTGGTGGCGCACTGGCCGCTGGTTCGCGCCGGGCTCGAATCGGCACAAGCAGCTGACGCATACCTGCGCCGCTTCTACCAGGATGCGACCGTGGTTGCGATGCTGGGCGCACCCGACATCGGCGGGCGCTTTTTCTACAACGAGGACCTGAGCGGGTTCAACTTCCGCCCGGTGCACGTCAAGCTCGACACGGTGCTCGGCGAACTGGATGCGCGCCGCAACGATGCGCAGCCGCCGTCGATCTATGTCGGTTCCACCACGGTCGATACCTGTCTGCCAGGGCTGCGCGCCGGGAATGACATCGACCTGGGCGAACGCGACGCGCTAATGAGCGTATGGATCGGCAACCGGACGCGCATCGCCGCTCATTACGACCTGCCGGACAACCTGGCCTGCGTGGCCGTGGGTCACCGCCGCTTCACCCTGTTCCCACCCGATCAGCTCAACAACCTGTACATCGGCCCGCTCGACTACACGCCGGCCGGGCAGTCGATCAGCCTCGTGGACTTTGCGAAGCCGGACTTCGCCCGCTTCCCACGGTTTGCCACTGCCCTGGAACACGCCCAGGTCGCCGAACTGGGCCCCGGCGACGCGCTGTTCATTCCCAGCATGTGGTGGCACCACGTGGAGGCGCTCGACCCGTTCAATGTGCTGGTCAACTACTGGTGGCGCCAGTCGCCCGAGTACATGGACACGCCAACCAACGCGCTGATGCACGCGATCATGAGCGTGCGCGACCTGCCGCCAGCGCAGCGCCAGGCGTGGCAGGAGCTGTTCCGGCATTACGTGTTCGAGGCCGATGACACAAGCGCGGAACATATCGCGCCGGCCGCACGCCGCATCCTCGCGCCGCTCGACGCCGACGCCACCCGCGCACTGCGCGCACAACTACTAAAACGAATGAACCGCTGAGGGAGACAGGCATGCAGCAAGATAATCGGGACAAGAAAATTCGCCGTGTCGTCATCGCTGGCGGCGGCACCGCGGGCTGGATGGTGGCGGGGGGCCTGTCGAAATCGCTCGGCAGGCTGCTCGACATCCGGCTGGTCGAATCGGACGAAATCGGCACCGTCGGCGTTGGCGAGGCGACCATACCCACGCTGATGAATTTCCATCACCTGCTCGACATCAATGAGCAGGAGTTCATGACGGCCACGCAGGCTACCTTCAAGCTTGGCATCAGCTTCGAGAACTGGCGCGACGTGAACCAGGACTATATCCACTCGTTCGGGCTGACCGGCACCGACCACTGGACCGCGGGCTTCCAGCATTTCTGGATGAAGGGCCGCGAGCGCGGGTTGGCGGGCGAGTATGGCGACTACTGCCTGGAACTCAAGGCCGCCCAGGCCAACAAGTTCGCTCACCTGCCGCGCAACGGCATGAACTACGCCTATCACCTCGACGCCAGCGCCTACGCGCGCTACCTGCGCAAGTTCAGCGAGCGCTTCGGGGTCCAGCGCATCGAGGGCAAGATCGTCGAGGTCAGCCAGCACGCTGGTTCTGGCGACATCCGCGCGATCAAACTCGACTCCGGAACGGAGATCGAAGGTGACTTGTTCATCGATTGCACGGGCTTCCGCGGCCTGCTGATTGGCGAGACCATGGGCGTGGAGTACGAGGACTGGTCGCACTGGCTGTTCTGCAACAGCGCGGTGGCGGTGCAGACTCCATCGACCGGGCCGGCCGTGCCGCTGACCCGGTCGATTGCCCGGGAATCAGGCTGGCAGTGGCGCATCCCGCTGCAATCGCGGGTCGGCAATGGCATCGTTACCTCCAGCCGCTACATGGACGACGAGAAGGCGATCGGCACGCTGCTGCAAAATATCGAGGGCGAGCCCCTGACGAAGCCGCGCGTGATCAAGTTCAAGCCTGGCCAGCGCCGCAAGGTCTGGAACGGCAACTGCGTCGCCATGGGGCTTGCCAGCGGCTTTCTGGAACCGATCGAATCGACCAGCATCCACCTGATCCAGCGCGGGATCATCCGGCTGATCCAGATGTTCCCGGCGGGCGGGATCTGCCAGTCGGACATCGACGAATACAACAAGCAGGCCAATGCTGAAATCGCGCATATCCGCGACTTCATCATCCTGCACTACCACGTCACCAAGCGCCAGGATTCGGCGTTCTGGCGCGACTGCCGCAGCATGGCGATTCCCGCGTCGCTACAGCACCGGATCGACCTGTTCCGCGAGACCGGGCGCGTGTTCCGCATACCGAACGAACTGTTTGCCGAAAACTCGTGGATTCAGGTCATGCTCGGCCAGGGCATCATGCCGCAGCAGCATCACCAGAGCGCCGACCTGATGGGGGACGAGGAGCTGTCCCACTTCCTGAACAATATCCGTTCGTCGATCGACAACACCGTGGTGCAGCTGCCCCAGCACCAGGCGTATGTGGAGAAGTACTGCCGCGCCCCAGCTTAGCCTCCGCTGATGAACGGCCGCTACAGCCGGTGGATAATGAACGGCGCCGATCAGGCCGGCGCGCCCGGCAGCTTGTGAAGATTCGCGTACTTGACGCCATAGAACAGGATGAAGGCGTAGCACGCTGCCGGTACCACGAACGACAGCTGCAGCCCGATGGTATCGGCCAGCATGCCCTGGACGAACGGTACCAAGGCCCCACCGACAATCGCCGTGCACAACACGCCGGAAGCCTGCCCGGTGAACTTGCCCAAGCCATGCAGCGCCATGCTGAAGATGGTCGGGAACATGATCGAATTGCACAGGCCTACCGCGAGGATGGCCCACATCGCCACCTTGCCTTCCCCGACGATAGCCGTGACGATCAATGCGATCGCGCCGAGCGCATTGACCGCCAGCGTCTTGCCCGGGCTAACGTAGCGCATGACGGCAAAGCCGATAAAGCGTCCAACCAGCGCGCCGCCCCAGTACAGGCTGACGTAATGCGCAGCTGCGGCGTGGTTCAGGCCGGCGATATTGCTCTCGCCGAGGAAGTTGATCAGGAAGCTGCCAATACTCACTTCGCCGCCCACGTACACGAAGATCGCGACAGCGCCCAGCACCAGGTGGCGGTGTGCGGTGACCGAACCTTTGGCGCCGGCGTCGCCACTCGCGTCGGCGGTGTAGCTGATCTTCGGCAGGCGCGCGATGGCGAACAGCATGGCCAGCAGGGCCAGCGCCCCGGCCAGCACCAGGTAAGGTCCCTGCACGGTTGCCGCTTCCGCCGCCCGGTAGCTGGCCTGCTCGCTGGCCGACATCTGCGCCAGCTGGTCCGCGCCCAGCGCGCCGGCCGAAAGAATCAGGATGCCGCCCAGGCTAGGCGCAACCGTGGTGCCGAGCGAGTTGAATGCCTGCGTCAGTGTCAGCCGGCTCGATGCGGTGCGCGGCGAACCGAGTACGGTCACATAGGGATTGGCCGCCACTTGCAAGATGGTGATGCCGCTTGCAAGTATGAAGAACGCAAACAGGAACAGCCCATAGCCGTTCCTGGATGCGGGATAAAACAGCGCGCAGCCGGCCGCTGCAATCAGCAATCCGGTGACGGCGCCGTTCTGATAACCGATCTTTTTGATCAGCATCCCGGCAGGCAACGACACGATGAAGTACGCGCCGAAGAAGCAGAACTGCACCAGCATCGCCTGCAGGTAGGTGAGCGTATAGATCGATTTCAGGTGCGGAATCAGGACGTCATTTAGCGAGGTCAACAGCCCCCACATGAAGAACAGGATGGTGACGATGACCAGCGCGCCGGTATTCGATGCGGCCGCGTTGCCGGTCTCCGGCGCCAGCGCCGTGGTGTTGTGTGCCGATTGTTCCATGGTGTCTCCGTAGTTTTAGTGTGCGCTTGACAGCATCGCCGCAACGCCGCGCAGCGCCGGGTACGGCTCGGTAATCAGATAGGTCGGGATACGCGCGAGATAGGTGCTGAGGCGCCCCTTGTCTTCGAAGCGCTGGCGGAATGCCGACTGCGCCAACAGCGCGCCGAAACGCGGCACGATGCCGCCGCCGATATACATCCCGCCGGTCGCCCCTAAAGTCAGCGCCACATTGCCGGCGACGCTGCCCAGCACCGCGCAGAAGCAGTCGACCGTACGGCGCGCATCGGCGCAGCTGCCATCGAGCGCTGCCTGGGTGATCGCGGCAGCGCCGGCCTGTTTTCCCGACAGCGCGCGGTGAATCAGCTCCAGCCCCTTCCCTGACAGCAGGCGCTCGGCCGACACATGGGCGTACTCGTTCCACAGCATGTCGAGGATCGCGAACTCGTCACGGTTGGCAGGGGCGAAGCTGACGTGGCCGCCTTCGCCAGCCAGCGCGATCCAGTCGGGCCCGGCCGGGATCACGCCTGACACACCCAGTCCCGTCCCCGGACCGATCAAGCCGATCGGGCGCCCGGGAAGTTCGAGGCCGCCACCGATGCGCGTGCGCTGGGCGGGTGTGAGGTAAGGCAGCGCCATGGCCAGCGCAGCGAAGTCGTTGACGACCAGAAGCGTGTCCAGCGCACGTTCGCTGCGCAGCTGCGAGATCGAGAAGCTCCAGTGGTGGTTGGTCATGCTGACCAGGTCCTCCTCGACCGGATTGGCGATCGCAATCCCGGCGCGGCGCAACGACTGCACGGCTGCGCCGCGCCGCGCGGCCCCCTCCAGGTAGGCGGTCATGGCCTCGCCAAGGGTTGCGTGGTCCGCGCAAGGCAGTACTTCGATGTGCTCGAGCTGCCCGTTGTGTGCCTGCAGCGCGAAGCGCGCATTGGTGCCGCCGATATCGGCGAGCAGCCGCAGCTGCTCTGCTCCGGCGCTCATGGCAGGTCCTCGCAGCGCACGGTGTCGGCGTCGGCGGCGGCGCCGCCAAGGATCTCGATATTGGCGAAGGACGCGGCAAACGGCGCGTCGCTCCTGACGCTGAACGGTGTATCGACGCGCGCCAGGTCGACGCCCTTCGACACGAAGCAGGACAGCGGGATCTTGACGCCCTGCTTGCCCTTGCCGGCCAGGCGCCTGAACAGTGCGGTCGCGTCGAGCGGGGTGCCGCATCCGGCGGCGCACTGCATTGCAATCGATACGTTGCCGGCCGGCGCCGCGCTGACGATGGTATCGAAGCGCAGCACACCGCCAGCGAGGGCCTGTGCAGGCGGTGCGACAGGGTGCGCGCCGCGCGCTTCCAGCGCCGCCGGCCCGCTCCAGGTGAGCAGCTTCGCATCCTGCTGCGTGTTGATCTGCGCGGTCTGTGCAGTCACGCCTGGCAGCGTGACGGTGGCGTTCAGGTCGTCGCCCAGCGGTTTGACTGCATCGCCGCTGCGGATCGCCAGCGGGAAGCTGGCCCTGTCGGCCTGGCCAAATACAGGGTAGCTGTTGGTGATGCCGCAGCCGCCCGGCGCATACGACGCGTCGAGCTTGCCGAGGCGCGAACGGGTCGCCGTGTTCAGCCCATAACCGTAGGCGAACAGCGGGGCATAGTCCGCATCGCCGACGTTAAGGCTGGTCTGGCAGGCCGATTTCGGCCATGAGAACGACAGTCTGCCGGTGAAGTCATACGCTTTGCCGCCCTTGACCAGCAGGTCGGATACACCCTTGCCTTCGGTGCCGGGCAGCCAGGCCGCGATGAATACGTCCGACAAGTTGAGCAGGTCGTTGACGAACAGGGGGCGGCCCGCCACCATCACGGTGATGACCGGCTTGCCTTTGCCAGCCACCGTCTCAAGCACGGCCAGGTCTTCCGGATGGCGGCTGCTGTGGCGCAGCGTGCCCGATGGGCCGATGTCGCCGTCGCCTTCCGCATACGGGCGTTCGCCGATTACCGCGATCACCGCGTCGAAACGGGACAGGTCGACACCGCGCCCGTCCAGGCTGTAGGTCACGTTCGCGGCGCCGGCCGCGTCCCTGATGCCCGCCAGGATGGTGTCCGCGTTCGGGAAGTCGGCATTGCTGTTGTCCGTCCCCTGCCAGGTCAGCGACCAGCCGCCTGCCTGGTTCGACAGGTTGTCGGCGCTTTTGCCGACCACGAGGATCTTCTTGCCGCGTGCGAGCGGCAGCGCAGGGCCTTCGTTCTTGAGCAGCACCAGCGACTGGCGCACCGCACGGCGCGCCAGTGCGCGCGCCTGCAGCGACTGCACCTTGCCCGCGTGGGCATTCTGCGAAGGCGGCTTGTCGAACAGGCCGGCGCGCAGCTTGACGCGCACGATACGGGTGACGGCATCATCGATGCGCGACATCGGAATCTGGCCCGCGTTCACCTGCGCGGTGGTGTTGGCAATGAAGGCTTTCCAGTCGTCCGGCACCATGAACATGTCGATGCCCGCGTTGACCGCCTGCGGGCAGCTGTCGTTGCGGCAGCCCGGTACTTCGGCGATGCCGTTCCAGTCGCTGATGATAAAGCCGTCGAAACCCAGCCTGGCCTTGAGGATGCCGGTCATTACGGCGCGGCTGCCGTGCATCTTGCCGTAATCGACACCGGCGGCGACATCGTTCCAGCTGTTGAAGGACGCCATCACGGTCTGTGCGCCGGCCTGCAGGGCCGGGTAGTAGCCCTGGCCGTGGATGTTGATCATGTCTGCGGCAGTGGCCGTGGTGACGCCGCGGTCCTTGCCGTGTTCCGTACCGCCGTCGCCGATGAAGTGTTTTGCGCTGGCGACGACGTTGGCGTCGTCCTTGAACGCACCCTGCAGGCCGCGGATGTACGGTCCCGCGTAGCTGTTGACCAGTCTCGGGTCTTCGGAGAAGCTTTCGTAGGTGCGCCCCCAGCNNAGGTGCGCCCCCAGCGGTCGTCACGGACGACCGCGAGGGTCGGGCCGAACACCCAGGCAATGCCAGTTGCGCGCACGGCCTTGCCGGTCGCGGCGCCGATCTCGCGGATCAGCTTCGGATCGCGCGCGGCGCCAAGGCCGATATTGTGCGGGAAGATGGTCGCGCCGAAGACATTGTTATTTCCATGGACCGCGTCGATGCCCCAGATGACCGGGATCTTTACTGGCATGTCGGTGGCCATCGACGCGTCGTGGTACTGGTCCGCCAGTGCCACCCAGTCGGCTGCGGATGCGCGCTTGTTCAGGTTCGGCCAGCTGCCGCCGCCATTGAGCACGGAGCCCAGGTAATACCTGGTGACGTCGGCAGGGGTGGCGCTCTTGATCTCGGGCTGGGTCATCTGGCCGATCTTCTGCGCCAGCGTCATCTTGCCGACGATGGCGGCAACGCGCGCTTCGAGCGCGGCGTCCTTGCGGATCTCGCTTTGCACCTTCGGCCAGTCGGAAAGCGGCGCTGCGAAGGCCGGCGCGGTGGCGGCGGCAACGGCAAACGCCAGCAGGCGTAGCTTGATTTTCATGTCAGTGTCCCTGTCGTTATTTTTCGTGTTTGAGGAAGGCGCTGTACCACTTGCCGCTGGCCTTGAGCCGCCGTTGCTGGGTCGCGTAGTCGATATGAACCAGCCCGAAGCGGCGCAGGTAGCCTTCCGCCCATTCAAAGTTGTCGATCAGGCTCCAGGCGAAGTAGCCCTTTACCTTGACGCCCGACGCGATCGCATCTTTCAGCGCGGCCAGGTGGCGCTGCAGGTAGCGGCGCCGGTCCAGGTCGTCAATCTCGCCGTGCGCGTCCACCTCGTCGTCGTAGCAGGAGCCGTTTTCGGTAATGTACATGTCGCCAGGGCGGTAGTCTTGCTCGATGCGGGCCAATAGTTCGGCCATCCCTTGCGGCGCTACTTCCCAGCCAAGCGCGGTGGTCTCCACGCTAGCGGGGGCCAGCACGCGGGTGCCCAGCGGTTCGCAGCCCGGCGCGTCAGCGATCGTCTCCGGGAAGTAGTAGTTCACGCCGAGGAAGTCGGTCGGCACGGCGATCGCTTCCATGTCACCCGGCAGGACCGTTGGCGCAGCACTGCCCACCTGCGCCATCGTGACTGCAGGATAGCCGCGGCCATACAGCGGGTCGAGGAACCAGCGGTAGCGCAGGCCGTCGTGGCGCGCCGCCGCGGCCTGGTCGGCCGCGCGCTCGCTGGCCGCGCGCACCGGGTGCAGGCTGAGCGAGATGCCCACTTGCGCATCCGGTACGTTCGCGCGGATCAGCGGAACTGCTTTGCCGTGCGCGAGCAGCACGTGGTGGCAGACCTGCAGCGCGGTCTTGAAATCGGTCAGTCCGGGTGCATGCAGGCCCTCGAAATTGCCGATCATGGCGGTGCACCAGGGTTCGTTTTGCGTGATCCAGTGCTGCACGCGGTCGCCCAGCCGGCGCGTCATCGCGTCGACAAAGGCCAGGTAGGCGTCCACCGTGGCGCGCTCGTTCCAGCCACCCCGGTCCTGCAGGAGTTGCGGCAGGTCCCAGTGGTAGAGGGTGGCC
>CXWL01000280.1_pt1 | contig 31517 bp, 25 predicted proteins | sample 590931 | NCBI WGS metagenome assembly CXWL01 (sample SAMEA3498368, study PRJEB10139) | groundwater metagenome | biome: water well; material: biofilm material | place: Germany | collected 2015-04-27
AGCGGATGGCGATCGCGCTCATGATGCTGTTGCTGACGCTCATCGGCGGACGCGTGACACCAAACTTCACCGGTGACTACCTGGCCGAGCAGGGCCTTTCCGAAGAGCTTCCAGCCTTTTCCAGATTTGATGGAGCGGCAATTCTACTCACAGCAATGGCTGCACTGAACTGGACCATTCAACCACTGGCCATGGCAACCGGATGGCTATTGATCATCGCCGGACTGGCCAACGTCATCCGTCTGTCTCGCTGGCGCGGATGGACAACGTGGCGTGAGCCGATCGTGCTGATCCTGCATGTGGGGTATGGATGGCTCGCCCTCGCGCTGCTCATCATCGGCGGAGCGACGCTCGGCTACGGCCTGAAACCGGCGGATGCGGTACACGCCCTTACAACCGGCGCCGTAGGCGCGATGACTCTGGCGGTGATGACCCGCGCCAGCTTAGGCCACACCGGACGACCGAAGCACGCAGACCGCCTGACCGTCCTGATCTATCTGCTGGTCAACCTGGGTGCTCTGCTGCGAGTCTTCGGGCCGACGATCGGTCTCCCGACGACGCTCATGCTCAGTGCTGCAGCAGCAGCCTGGAGCGGCGCCTATCTTCTCTTTGCCGTGACCTACGGACCGTATCTGATTCGCCCCAGCCTCAACGAGTGACGCCTCTCTACGGAGAGACCTGGCGTGGCGCGTACAAGTCTCTCACTGCGGCCCTTTGCGCAACTCCGTGCCATGCATCCTGGCAAAAAGATCCCAGTCGAATTGTTTAGGCGACACGGCATGGAGCGGGATCGCTTCGATCGCCCCGCGCTCGCGATACGCCAACATGCACCCCACGACATCCTCCGGACGTTCCACTAAACGATGGACCGTCTCATAGGCCAGATGCTGGGCAATGGCTTTGTCTTCCGGTGTCGGCGGGGCGCCCCGTAGCGTGTGGCCGAGAATGGTAGCTTTGGTCGCGAGCGTCAATGGATACTGACCGGGCCGCGCGTGACGCTGAGTCCACCCTCCGATCGCACCCGCCACGTACTCGACCAGGCCATGCACCCCACCCTCCCGATGATGGCGATGGGGGGTTCGTTCAGCCACGACAAACAAGTGGCTCTTGTTGGGCACCCCTAACGTGCGCTTCAGCGTGCCGAGGATCACCTCATCGATATAGGCATCGGGATCGGGATGTTCGTTGACCAATAGGCCCTCAGCCCTCGCTTGATAGGCACAGGCGAGCGCCAGGTGCCCCGACCCCGCGCCCATCACTTCAACGAAAAACACGCTTCCCATGGCGGCACTCGTCGCCTTGAGTGACTCGATCGACTGATCCGCCAGGGCCATGGCTGAATGGTAGCCGAGCGAGATGGTGCCTTCGAGGTTGTTATCGATGGTCCCTGGTATGCCCACCACCTGCACGCCGAACCCTTCGTAAATCGCCCGCGCCCCGCGAAAACTTCCGTCGCCTCCCAGGACCACCAACGCGGCGTCTTCCAGAAAAGGCGCGAGGTGCCCGACGGCCGCCCGCTGGACCGGTTCTTCCTTGAAGTCCTCGAAACGGCTGCTGCCGATGGGGCTGCTCGCATGGCTGCTCATGCCGCGTGTATCCTCTTCGGTCACCGCTTCGATCCAATTGTTGGCGAGCCCGAGGAACCCGTGCCGGACGAAGTGAACATCCAGACCGAATCGAGCCCCCTGCACGTGCAACTCTTTCAATGCGGCGCCGGCGCCGGCGAAGTCCCCCCCCGAGACCAACGCCACGATCCGTTTGATCTGTCGAGGTTTCAGCGTCACCCGGTCTTTCCGTACCTGCTCCACCGCAATCCATGAATCCCGCGAGGCCCGCTCCCGCTCCGACAGTCCGACCGCCGTGGAATAGCCCGACAAGTGCCCTTTCTCAAACGTCAGCAGCACGACATTATCCTGACTCTCTTTGTAGTCGCTGAATTCAGTGAAGGCTTCGTGAAACGGGCGCGCGTCCAGATAAATCATAAGAGCCCGCAACGTCGAACTGTGCGTGTACAGGCAGGCCACCTGGCCCTGATGCGCCTCCCCCATTTGATGCAGTCCATCGATCACATCGACATAGAGATCAAAAAACGAATTCCCGCCGGGATAGCAATACAGAGGATCTTTGATCAGACGTTTTGCGGTGGACACATCGACGCCGAAGGCCTTGGCAAGCTCCTGGGCCTCCATCGTTTTTTCGACGCCCGTGATCCACCCGAAATCCGATGACTCCAAGGCGGGCGCATACTCCGCTTCCGTTGGAGGGAGCGGATCACGCACCAACGCGGCCCTCACGCGCTCAAAGAGTTGCCGCGTGTTGGGACTCCGGCTGATAAAGTGGAGAAACCCACGCGGCTCCAGGTAATTGGACAAATGGAGAAAGTCCAGTTGCTGACCGACCACGCCGACCATTCGGGCCAGCGCAGCCCCCACGACATCAGCCCGTGGCACGCCACGGTCCTGATCCAACTGATTCGCCAAGCGGCGACCGACTCGATGCGTTTTACTCTCCACGCGGGAAATGCCATGGCGCATCGTAAAGAGCACGGTGCGACCGGATAATTCGCGAGGCAGGAGCCAGAATCGATCATCGCCCAGATCGAGCACGATACGCCCGTCCGCCAGCTGGGGCGTGAGCTGCGCACGCGGCACGATCGCCACCGGACGCCGCTGAGTCGGTTTCAACACCGATCCGATCGGCGCCCGCAACAAGGGCTGGAGCGCCCCCTCCGCGAGCAAACGATTCCATGCGGCAAAAAACACCAACTGATCACCGGCACAGGCGTCATCAATCACCGCTTGCCTGGCCGATCGATAGGCTTCGGCCCCGGGAAATCCTGCGTGGGCGCGGTCGACAAAAACCTTGATCTGCGCCATCGCCCGGCGCGCGCGCGCGGCACGGTCGTTCGACGGAGCCGGAGCGGTCGGCGCCGACACGCCGTCGATCGCCGGCTGTCGCGCGAACTGCTCTCCGTAGGCCAGCAGGCCTTCAATCGTCACGAAATCGAGAGAATTTGTGGTACTCTGCATGCCCCTCCTTCACCTCCGGGTAGTTGGCCCGACCACCGGCGGGTGGCACACAGCACCGAGCGTGAACGAGCGCATCATTCGGTGTCTGCCGTTTCTTGTCAAGAGCTGAGGAGCGTCACATGCGAAAGGCGAAAATAGTCTGCACAATCGGGCCCGCCAGCAATTCGCTGACGATGCTGGACCGGCTCATTGAATATGGCATGGATGCCGCCAGGCTGAACTTCTCCCATGGGGACCATGACACCCACGCGGCCGCCATCGCAGCAATCCGTCAGGCGGCGGAACGCCGTCAGGCAGCAGTCGCGATTATCCAGGATCTCCAAGGACCCAGGATTCGCGTGGGCGAGTTACCCGATAAAGGGCTCGAACTGAAAGCCGGCCAATCGGTGCAGCTACAGACGATGCTGGCGCGGTCCGGCGGTCAGCTCGGCGCCCGGTCCGTCGCCAGGGCGCACTCCACAATCCCCGAAATTCCGGTCACCTACCCCTACCTTGCCCGCGACCTCAGACCCGGCGCGCGAGTTTTGATCAACGATGGGCTGATTGAACTGATGGTCGATCGTATTGCCGGCGGAGCCGTCGAATGCACCGTCGTCACCGGCGGGACGATCACCTCGCACAAGGGCATCAATTTACCGGGCACCCTCGTCAGCGCACCCACCCTCACCGACAAAGACCGGGAGGACATCAGATTCGGTATTGCTCACGGCGTGGATTACCTGGCGCTCTCCTTTGTCAGAGGGCCTGAAGACATCATGGCCGCGCGGGCATTGGTCGCCGAATGCGGCGGAACATTGCCGATCATTGCCAAGATCGAACGGGCCGAAGCCGTGACCGCCCTGGACGCGATCCTGGAACAAGCGGACGGAGTCATGATTGCGCGAGGCGATCTGGGCGTTGAGCTGAGCCCTGAAGCCGTGCCGCTGTTGCAGAAACGTATTATCATGGAAGCCAACCGCCGCGGCCGCCTCGTCATCACGGCCACGCAAATGCTGGAGTCGATGACCCAGGCCCTGCGTCCGACCAGAGCAGAAGCCTCGGATGTCGCCAATGCCGTGTTCGACGGCACCGACGCGGTAATGCTGTCGGCTGAAACGGCCATCGGCGCGCATCCGGTTGAAACCGTCCAGGTCATGGATCGCATCATTCGCGCGGCGGAAGAAGGGCCCGAGCCGGGCGTGAGACCCAAGCGTCACACCGATTGGGGAGAGATGGCCTTCCCCGAAGCGATCTGCACCGCAGCGGCCTCGGCCGCCAAGGCGATCGCCGCCGGCGTGATCGTCGCCTTCAGCGAGCGGGGAACGACGGCGCGCCTCATCTCGAAGCAGCGACCGGCCGCACCGATCATTGCCTTCAGCCCGTTTGAGCCGGTCAGGAAACGCATGGCCCTCTATTGGGGCGTGCGCCCCTACACCATGCCGCAGATCGAGCAGACTGACGCCCGTGTGGACGAAGCCGAGCGACGGCTGAAAGCGGAAGGACTGGCTAAAACCGGAGAGCGGATTGTGATCCTATCCGGAACTCGCATCGGACAACCGGGGGGAACGAATCTGATCAAGCTGCACGTCGTGGGATGAGTGGCGTGCCGCCGCTGAGTTATGGAGAGAACTGCCCGATCGACAACCCTGCAATCGCAGCGATGCCGCCCACACAGCAGAGAATGAATCCGACAGCGCCTGCCACGAACCAGGGACGAACCGGCGCGAACTCGATCGGCGTGAGCCGGTCATGCAACTCAACCGGCCTCCGCCACCACCATGACGGCAGCGCCATCCGCCGCTTCAGTGCGCGATACAAGACCACGTGATACCACAACCCTGCCGGAATCCCGATCAGCAAACCTCCGGCCAGGATCCACAATCCGAACTCGATCATGATCTCCGGCGTGATCACCTTCGCAATCAAGCCGAGCACCACGACTCCGACCAGACTGGCCAGCACCAGCAAGAACTCATGCATGGGATGGATTGTACCGGAAGGGGACAGGATCGGAGAAGAGCCGCGTAGAAGAGAATCTCTCCCCTATCTCTTCTCGGGGGGAATCGCGTTGAGTTTGGCCAGGAGCCGAGCATGCGTGAACAGATCGACCGGCCGATGCTTGACCTTCGTACTCGCCGGATCCTTCCCCAGGAAGTTGTCCCCGTTCCAATTCAGCGAAGGTCTGATCGGGCGAGGGACGAACCCACCGCCGCAGTTGGGACAGACATTGCTCAGAATCTGTTCAACGCAAGCCACACAGAAGGTGCACTCATACGAACAGATCCGCGCCTCAAGTGAATCAGGCGGCAGCGCCCTGTTGCAATGTTCACATGTTGGTCGGAGTTCAAGCATGGGATCCTCGATGTGAGGTTACCGATAACGGGCAATCAACGGTTCCTGAGTATTTTTTGGCTTTACTGCCCCAACCGCCATCGGCTGCATCAAAGTCTGGGGTATCTCAGTCTGCTGGAATTCGAACGACGGAGCAGTGACTCTTAACCTAGTGTCCACAAAACCCGGGCCAGCTCAGACTTATTTACTTTGACCTATGCCGCATTCGGCCTTTTACCTGGATCTGGGTTCCACTGATGTACTGTCTCTCGGTAAACGCGAAGAATTTCCGCATCCGCGAGTTGGCTATATGGGCCACTAATTTTCCCAAAAGACTGAAAGGTGTGCACCAAATCAGCAGTTACATGAGATATCTCGTGATAGATTCTTTTCAAAACCTCTTCGTCGAATGGCATCTTTTCATTTGTAGAACCGTTGAACGCGTAGCACTCTTGAGCGACAGAACTATGAGGCGGAATTGAATAGCCGTATGTGCCATGAGCAATTAGATTTCGCCGGGACTGCAGTTGTGAAGCTGCATCTATTATCGCAATTAGCCTATCCGCCTCATCTGGCCTCCAAGTCATCAGCCACTCCTTGCAAATATCTTTGAATAGCTTCCGTCTCCTTCTGAAACTTTGACGTTTCCAGCCGGATGTATCCCTCACTTTACCATCTGCGATCTCACCCGCGATCAATCCTTCAAGACAAGAGTCAAATACGACTTCGAAGTTCCCCCAGTAAGCAACAATAAGACCTATAGGTGCATGATAAGCCTCAGGTAGGAAGAGAAGGACACTATACCTCCCCTCTTGCATGTATTTAATATCGAAGGAAAACGATGCCGCCCTCCCTTCTATCGATGAATCATCACTCATCGATGTTCCCTCGTCATTGTGCGGATTAATGGGGGCATTCAGATTTTATTGTCACGAGAAACGAGAGGTCTCCAGCAGAAATTCAGGATGTCCCCGTTTACTGCCCCCTACAACGAAAACTGACCCCGCTGCTCCCCACTTCCACTACTTTCTCTGATCAGTGCTCTCGCTTAACCACAAAGTAAAAGACCGTCCACTTTTCTCCCGATATATTGCCCCAGCGTGCTTCAGAGAACTTATCGCATATCCCACCTTATCCTTTTCTTCGAGTCCGAACCGCTTATACAGCTTTGACTGCACAAGACCGGGCTCTCTCCCTAGAATGGCAATCACTTTCATTTTATAGATCGCAAGCTCCTCCTCAGTTGGACTCGGGGAAACTGGATCATATTCCAACACCGATCTATCACGCAGGTTTCGGCCTTTGGGTGGCCCAATATACTGGTCAAGAGGTCCGTAGAGTGGCCTGTAAAGCACTGTGTCGCAGCTACAATTAAAGGTTTCTGTCATATCAGCGGCAGGATCACGCGGGTAGTTGATCAATTTGCCAGTGACCGGATTACAAAACGGCTCGTTAAAGCTTACGATTTGTCCATGCATCGAAACGTGTCCATCGTTCGGTTCCTTTGTGTTACCACCTTGAACCCATACCTTTTTCAACTCAGGCGAGTATTTACACACTTCTCTGTGGCGAATATTTTTAGCCACGGCATAGAGATAGCCCATTTCTTGATGGATGATAAACGCTGCACGACGGTTGTTGGGGATAGCACTGTGCGAGGGTTGGGCATCTGGTAGCGTTTCTTGGTCAAGAACTCTTCTAACGGCTTCAATGATATTCCCCGTAGAATGCCTTTCACGCATCCCTTTCCTCAGAATTTGTCCAATCCGTTCTCTTCCCTCTCGAGAAATAAACAGCACCCAGTCAGCAATCTGATGCTGATCTAGCGCCGTTTCCAGTGATTGGGGGAAGGAAGCATCTGTCATAAGACATCCCTTGCCAGACCTTGTAGCACAGGTGTCAATACTGAAAATATCAGAACAACAGAAACACTCTGATTTTCTTGTCGCAAGAAGCGAGCGGAGCCCCGCAGAACTTCAGACCGTCCCCGCTAACTACCACATTGTTTTGGAGTCACCGAGCAGGGACATTCTACTTTTCCCCCATCATCACGTCGATCGCTGCCTTCAGCTAGAACAAGCAACGGCTCCTGGAACCTTTATCACCCTGCCATCGTTCCTGTAGCCTTATTCGACAACCTGCCTCTTAAGCCTTGGACTTCTTTCGATAACGACGAGGAGTATCCAAACCGGCAGCGAGAACGCTCAACTTAGAAACCATCTTAGCGCGGGAAGGTACTTGACTGCCGTCTGACTTATTTGTAAAGCGCTCTGTCCGAGGAGCACCTTCCGCCATCTGACGTATTCTTTCTTCTGTGGTCATCGAGTCCGTCGGCAAATGCTTTTTGATCGGAACACGCGAAAGGAAGAGAGAGTGCATGGATGATGGTGCACCTGTCTTGTAGAACGGCACCTGGTGCGGGAACCAAGGCTCCAAGTCTTCCTGAAGCCAATCAACTCGAGCACTTTTAAAACGCTCCAAAGCAAGAAAAGTCTCAAGATCGCCACGCACCAAGACTATGCAATCCAATCCCCGTACCCACGCTTGGACGGCAAGGTAGTGGCCAATGATGCGGTGTTGGTTCCGACAAAACTCTCTATGCGGATCGGTCATAGCACCTTACCTCCGGGTTGACGGCATGACGATAACGCTCGACTCACGTGACAGTCTGGGACGTGGCGAGCTCAAGCGAATGGCAGGCCTGCCTTCGGTCTACTCATCACCTTCTTTTTCTCGTTTTAGCTTTATCACTCAGCTTCTGAATCTCCTGGGTGAGACGTGAATCGTCCACGTTCTCTAACTCAGGAAACTTTTCAAGAGCATATGCCCGCATACCGCGTTGTGTGGGGATGCGACAAAACTCTGAGTCGTCCAAAAGGCTCCGGGTCTTGGCAAGCACGCTCTCCTCCTTCTTCAACCGCTGCGCCTCCATCTTTTTGCGAATCGCTTCCCGGTCTTCGGCAACCTTCTCAATAGCCTTTTGTTGTTGTTCCTCAAACGAATCCCACCAAGCCTCAGATAAAGAAAAGCTAAGTGCAGCCAATTGACTCTTTGCGATCAATAGAAACTGACACTCCTTCCCTAGATGCTTCCTGAAGTCTGCCAATGACGGCAATGCAACCGTCAAATCAAAACTCTCTGCATCTCCTGCAGACTCATCCGAACTCAATACTTCCTCATCTAAATCTTCACCACTATCCTTGTAGTCGTAATCCAAATCATAATTAAAGTCTTCTTCGCCGAGCTTCAAGACGAAGAAAAACATCACCGTCGCTCCCAACGCCTTTGCCGCCTCAAAAAACTCCTCCAACGAGCCAGAAAACACTAAATCCGTCGACTCATCACGGCTGGTGCATCCCTCAACAGGGATGGGATAGAACCCTGCCGACTTGATACGTTGCGTGAGCTCCGATGTAAGCATGATAGACCTACCTAATACGTGAATTGACCAACGAATGGAGCCTCAAGGGATTCGCCCCCTTTGATTTTCCGCACCACCAATTCGTCACCATCAAAGTTCTCGCAAAGTTCCCGGGTGGTAATCGGCATCTCGTTCACATTCCCCTCACGTTGCTCAGGGAATGGCTGGAAAAGAATCAACCGGCGCTGATTGCGCCTGAAGGATCTGCAATTGAGTTCGCGCCACGTTGACGTCGAGACCCAACCAGGTGCAGGCGATGTCGAGGGAGTTGAAGACGATGACCTTCACTCCGTACCCTTCCACTTCTTTCAAAAACACCAGGGCTCGCTCATAGGTCTCTTTGTTTACTAAGAGCGCCATCCTGCCGACCTTGAGCCGGCCAATCGTTTGGCCATAGAGAGCGGCGATATCTTTCACCTGCTCAACGGTCGTGCCGAACTGCGCTCGCTCGGCATCAACCAACGCGGATGCGCCGGCCTTAATCAACGGGTCACTCAAATGCCGTCGTTCATGTGCCAAAAGTTCTTCATGGGTGACCGGTCCTGTCCAGAACTCCACCACCGCGCTACCGTCATTCAACACAGCATAGTTATTGGGCATGCGTCTTCCCTCTTTTCAGCCGACCGGCACATCAACGACTCCGGATTTCACGGAACCCTAACGATACCGATTCCCGCCTGTCAATCATTCCTCTCTGCAACATCGCTGGCCGCCCCGGCTATGGAGAGAGACCATTCCTCCAAACCAGGCGTTTTCGTTAAAAGTCAGTGGAACAAGCCTGTGGCTCATACCTCCCCTTCTTCCTGAAAGGATTCCATTCCTCGCGCCATATCGTGAGTAGAAGGCAACGCCACTCTACTCACGAGGTGCCTGATGAACCTGCATAGATTCAAGACGCATCTTTCAACACTCGATCCCCGCCTGTACCAGATCGCCAGTCTGAGTATGCTGCTCTTGTATGGTTTGCTCTGGCTGCGCTTCGATGTATCCCTCATCCAAATCGCGATCACGATCGGCGCTGCACTGCTCACACAATATGCCGGCACACGCTACTTCAACCTATCGACGTTCGATCCCAAAAGTCCGCTGATTTCCTCCCTCTCTCTCTGCCTGCTGCTCCGTACCGATCATCTCGCCGTTGCTGCGTTGGCCGCCGTCATCGCCATCGGCAGTAAGTTCATCATCCGCCGGAAGGACAAGCACGTCTTCAATCCGACCAACCTGGCGCTGGTCGTGATGATTGCCGGCGGACTCGGCTGGATCTCGCCGGGACAGTGGGGGCAGGTCGCCTGGTTCGGCTTTCTCATCGCGTGCCTCGGCAGCCTCGTGATCACCCGCGCCGCGCGCGCCGATGTCACGCTCACCTTTCTTTCCTTCTATGTCAGCCTCCTCATCGCACGGGCATTCTGGCTGGGTGATCCGCTGACGATTCCGCTACATCAGCTCGAAAGCGGCGCGCTGCTCATCTTTGCCTTCTTCATGATCTCTGATCCCAAAACGACGCCGGATTCCAGAACCGGACGGATCATCTACGCCCTGCTCGTCACACTGACTGCTCTCTACGTGCAATTCGGCCTGTTTCGTCCCAATGCCCCGCTCTGGGGATTGATCGCCTGCGCTCCGTTCGTCCCATTGATTGACCGGCTACTTCCTGCTGTCCGCTACGACTGGTCCCGGCCGACAGCCGGACAGTCGCCTGATCCCGTGTCTCCCATTCTGTCGCTTCACCCACAAAGGAGGTTTTCATGAGACACATCGTTCTTCCCCTGCTTACCCTGCTCATCGGCCTGTTCGCCTGGATCGGCGACGCTTCCGCCTTCTGCGGCTTCTACGTCGGCAAGGCCGATACCAAGCTGTTCAACAAGGCGTCGGAAGTCGCCATTGCGCGCCACGACAACAAGACCGTCATCACGATGGCCAACGATTTCAAAGGCGATGTGAAGGAGTTTGCGATGGTGGTCCCGGTGCCGACGGTCTTGGAGAAGGAACAAATCCACGTCGGCGATCCGGCCGTGCTGAAACATCTGGCCGACTATTCGGCCCCGCGGCTGGTGGAATACTTCGACGAGAATCCCTGCCGGCGCTACGACATGATGCAAGACCGGATGGGCGCCATGAAGAGCATGGCCCCGGCCGCCGCCGAAGCCAAACGCGAACGCGATCAGGTGTTGGGCGTCACTGTCGAAGCGCAGTATCTCGTGGGCGAATACGACATCCTCATCCTTTCGGCGAAGGAAAGCGCCGGACTGGAAACCTGGCTGACGGAGAACGGCTACAAAATCCCCAACGGGGCTTCAGCCGTGCTGCATAGCTATTTAAAACAGAATCTGAAGTTCTTTGTCGCCAAGGTCAATCTCGGCGAACAGGCCAAGCTGGGCCTCACGCACTTGCGGCCGCTCCAGATCGCCTTCGAATCGCCGAAGTTCATGCTGCCGATTCGCCTTGGCACGGTGAACGCAGACGGCGCGCAGGAACTGTTCATCTATTTTCTGACGAAGCAGGGCCGCGTGGAAACGACAAACTATCGGACGGTCCGCTTGCCGGAAGCACAGGAGATCCCGCTCTATGTGAAAGACAAGTTCGGGGATTTCTATCGTGATCTCTTCACACAACAAGTGAAGCGCGAGAGTGAACGAGGCGTGTTTCTGGAATATGCCTGGGACATGAATTGGTGCGATCCCTGCGCGGCGAATCCCCTCTCAGCCGAAGAGCTACGTAGACTGGGCGTCTTCTGGCAAGACAGTTTCGGCAGCCCGCAACGAGGCCGGAGCATGCCGATGGCCCAGAATGTGTTTCTGACCCGCCTGCACGTCCGCTACGATGCGGCGCACTTTCCCGAAGATCTGATGTTCCAGGAGACCTCGGACCGGTCGAACTTCCAGGCCCGCTACATCCTACGCCATCCCTGGACCGGCACGGACGAGTGCGCGGCCGCGACCGCCTATCGTCAGCACCTGCGTGAGCGCTATGAAAAGGAAGCGCAGACGCTGGCCACGTTGACCGGCTGGAATATCGGCGAGATTCGCAAGACGATGAACATTGCGGCATTGCCTGTCGGCGACGAAAAGAAGTGGTATCAGCGGCTGTGGAATAACTAATCCCGCACGAGCGCGCACACGACAACGGCGAGGCCCGGGATCACCAGGCCTCGCCGTGTCTTGCTTAACGCCAACCCGGAGGCTGACGCTTCTTGCCCTAATAGGATAAAGATCCTGTGCTATATTCTGATCGAGAGGGAAACCGACGTCAAACTCACCGCTCGATACGCCAACACGGCACCATAGGCCGTCGTCACAGGAGCGTCTGCTGAAGCTTCCGGTTGTCCGGCAGAGAAAGCCTGCGGGTTCTGTTCACGCTCGCCACGCACTTCCTGGCTCAGCTCCTCGCGCAGCTTTTTGAGGAAGTCCGGCAGATACTTCCGGATCTTCTCTGACTCCACCTTCGCCTCCTTAAGCGCATCCAAGACTTGCTCAACCAGCGACTTCGGTTGCAAGGCATCCGGTGCGGGAACAACGAGACGAGTCGTCGTATCCGCTACCGGAGCCGCTGCATCGGTCGAAGGCTGGGTGGGCGCCGTGGTACCGGTTGACGATTGCGGGATCACCGCAACCGTCGAAGGCGCCGCACCCGGGGTAACCTGTGTCGAGGGAATGCGGGACGTCTGAGTTGAGGTCGGAGTCTGAGCCGATTGGTTGTCCGGCAACGCCGGCTGTCCGGTTACGGCAGAGGCCACTTGCGCCGCCACGACCGTCACTGATCGTTCGACATTGACGCTGAGATCCAAACTGGACAGTGATGACAGGCTCCCGAACTTGTCGGCCAGCTTGGCCGTCTTGGCGAGCGCTTCGTCGTCCTGTCCCCGGAAATACTTGCGGAAAATGTTGCTCACCTTCCGGAAGAGCTTCTCGAGATCGTGCAACTCCTGCTCGTTCAGATCCCCTTCGACCGTCACGCCATACTGTTTCGTCAATGACGCTTCAACGCTCGTTGCATTGACCTCGACCGTGCCCTGTTCGGTCTCCGCTTTCGCCTGATAATTCGCCGCCCGATACCGGGCCTCAAAGTCAGCGGTCAACGTGATTTTGTCGCCTTCGGCCGTCGTGACGCTCAGACGACCGCTCAGATCCGCCGCCGCCGAGACGGCCGACACCTTGGTATCAAGCCGCTGGGAGCGTGAGGGATCCACAACCGGGGCCTGGAAAAAATTGGACGGGTCGAACTGGGTCAGAGCGGAAACTGGCATACATTCTGTTCCTTCTTGTGGACCTTATCGGATGCCCCCTAGCTAAACTTAAGGGGCGCTGTGATATAGTGGCCATAGATATTGGCTATTCGACTTCCTCGCGAAGAAGGAGCCCCCCATGCGCACACCATCAACTTCGGCACGCCTTGCTCTCGTGTTCCTGACGCTGGCCCTCTCCAGCGGCTGTTCGATCAAGGCCACGCTCGACCAGACGTTCGATACGACCTCAAATGTCAGCGGCACTACATCATCGGTTCATAGCTGGGTTTCAGAGGACGGGCTGGTACGGCCGGAGTACAAGGCTCTCGCCCTGATTGCAGCGAGCCGGGAGAATATGGAGCAGAACATCGCGGCCGGATCCGGCGAGTATCTGACCGCAGTCGGAACCTTGCTCGGCGTGCCGGAACCCCATCGCGCCAACTTCGGCGCCGCGGTCCAACGCCGCTATGCCCAGGATTGGCCGGACTCCCATGCAGCCCCCGAACAGTGGCTCGCGCAGCTCCATGAAACCGCTCAATCCTATCGGCTATCTCACTAATACCTGTCGGATCTCGCATGACCACACCTCAAGCCTCAGCCGCGACACTCCCCTTTCAGCGAATCCTCCATCCTTCCGACTTTTCGGAGGACAGCCACACCGGACTGATCCACGCGGTAAAACTGGCCGTGGCCGCTCAAGGCGAGTTATCGATCATGCACATCGACCCGGATGTTCCCCGGGCGGACTTCGAAGACTTTCCTCAAGTACGCCCCCTGCTTGAACGCTGGGGACTTCTTCCTCACGGCAGTCCACGCGAGCAGGTAGCCGACCTGGGGATTGCGATCAAGAAGACCCGCACGGTGGCGAAGAACCGGACCGAAGCCATCCTCCAATATCTCGCCAAGCACCCGGCCGATTTGCTGGTGATGGCTACCAATCAGCACGAGGGACTCGCCCGCTGGCAATATGAAGGTGTCGCCGAACCGGTCGCCCGTGGAAGTCAGATGGCCACGCTGTTCGTCCCCACGCAGGTCGAAGGATTCGTTGTAAAGGATTCAGGACAACCGAAGCTCCGCCGGGTACTGGTGCCGGTGAGCGCGGAATACAGCCCGCAACTGGCCATCGACACGACCGCGCAGTTGGCGTCCGCCCTGGGCTGCGACAATCTCACGGTAATCGTCGTGCAGGTGGGAGACGATCACACATTGCACTCGCTCCGCTACCCGATCAAGACCGGCTGGCTCTGGCACACGATGGCCTGCCAGGGAAACGTGGTGGAAGTGATTCTCGCGATGGGGAAGGATTTTGATGTCGATCTCATCGTCATGACGACATCGAAGCAGCATACCTTGCTGGATCTCATGCGAGGCAGCGTGACCGAACGTGTGCTCCGTGGCGCCCGCTGCCCCCTGCTGGCCCTACCGATCTGATATCCTCCGCACCACACTCACCGGCACATCCGGCATTCCTTCAGGCTGCTTTCGCAGCACCGTGCGCACGACCACCCCGTCTTTGAGAATAAGAAAATTCGTCGGCACGGCCGGAATTTTGGGACCCGGCAGAATGATCCCGACAAGATTCAACGGATCGGACGCGGAAAGCTTGATCTCTTGTCCCGCCGCAGGGCCGTCCGCAGACTTGCGCAATGCCCGCAGAGCTTCGACTGCTTCAGGCAGCGCGAACTGCTCGCCGACAAAGCCCGTCACAAATCGCCCGCCGCGCAGTTCGCCTTGCAACTCCAGTTTCCGATACACCACGGCCAGATCGCGCCACGACTGCACCAAGGACTCGCGTACCAACAGATCCCGAAAGACCACCCCGTACCGGCGCAAGAGTTGGCGAGCGACGGCCTCAGCAGGGAAATGCTGAGTGCCGGGTGCTGAGTGCTGAGTCGTGTTGCGAAGCAGCGACCAGCGCCCGGCTGTATGGCGGGGACGGCGCGCCCGTTCCCGGCCCTCGGCACGGCGGCGCCGCGGATCCATAAGGGCACGCAGATTGTCGAACCCGTCGGCCGTCACCAGGCCAGCCGCGACCAATTCCCAGAGCCCCGCCTCGACTTCCGCCGGCAGATGGTTGGTCAGTTTCACAAGATCGGCGAAAAAGCTCGCGCCTCGCTCGTGCAATGCACGGCGCAGGTCTTGGGCCACGGCACTCAACTGTCCATAGGGATCCGGTCCGGCCTGCGCCGCACCCTCTGCGAATGCCGCCATCAACCACTCTCCGTCCTCACGCGGAAATAGACTGATCGGCGCGACGCTGGTGGGCACGATACGCCGGACTTTGTCAGATTCACCGGAAAAAGCCAGGCGCGGATGCGGAGAAATCCGTCCCCAACTGACCGCGCCGCTGAGGCAGAGACGGTCCAACAGCTCCGGTTCATATTTCGCCAGACGCACACGCAAGAGCTGCGGTTCCCAGGCTGAAGCCGCCGCTTCAAACCCAGCCAGTTGAGTGATGATCTGCGTGAGGCCGGCCTCCCCATGTTGACGAGAACCGGACGTCACATGCTGCCACTGAAGCAGGAAGCGCATGAACTCTGCGGCGGTGACCGGCTCGATGTCCTTGCGCAACCGGCCGATCGTCAACCGATGGATCCGCGCCAGGAGCCGGCGATGACACCATTCGGACGCGGAGATGCCGGAGAGTGCTGAGTCCTGAGCACTGAATCCTGAGTGCGCTCTGAATTGGCCACGGAGGACCTGGCCCTGCGATTCCAATTTCAGCATCGCCGCCGTGACGCCATCGACGGGCAGATGCAGCCGGTCGGCCAGTTGCGTCACCGTCGTCGGGCCGATACTCTCCATCCACCCCTGCACCACCGTAACCAGGACCGCTTCATCACCGTCCGCAAACAATCGTTCAATCCGTTCCCGGTTCTCCGCCGCCACCCAGCCCTGCACCGCTCGCCCCTCACTTCCCGCCGACAACTCCACGATCCGCCCTTCTTCGATGAGGCGCGGCAGCAACACGACCCAGGACGCTCCCTCTTTGACCGGCACCCAGACCAGCGTCAGCAACGCATCGTGCAGTTCGTCGGCATCCCGGACCACCGGCCACGCCTCCCGCTCGACGTCTTCAATCGCCGCGGGATCGAGTGCGCCGACCTGCCCGAGCATCTCCGGCGGCAGGGTCCGCCGCATTTCCACCGCCCTGGCGCGGCGCTCTTCCAGCGGCGCGTCATCGAGAAACGCGTAGGGGTTGGCGTTCAAAATTTCATGGGAAAAGACCGAGGGCACGGGCGTATCCACCGCAACACAGCGAATCGTGCCGGCTTCGATGGCCTTCAGCACGGCTGTCAGCCCCTCCAGATCCATCGCCTCCGTCAGGCAATCACGGATGGTTTCGTTCACGAGGGGATGATCCGGAATCTGCCTGGCCGCCCGCTCACCGGTCAAATTCTCCTGACAGGCGATCGCATCCGGGAAAACCGCTGCGAGCAAATCTTCGGACTTCATCCGCTGAATCTGCGGAGGCACCTTCTTGCCGTTGGAAAATCTGAGCAGCGCCAGCGAACGCGACGCATTCCAACGCCAGCGCGTCGCAAACATCGGCGCGAGCAAGACCGCTTGAATCAGCACTTCGCGGACCGTCTTCGAATGGAGATAGCCGAAGACGGACTCCAGCGGAAAGCTGTGCTTCTCGCCGAGCGAGATGACCAAGCCGTTATCCGTCGCCGCGGCCTGCAACTCGAAATCAAACGTGACGCAGAACCGTTTGCGCAGGGCGAGGCCCCAGGCGCGGTTGATCCGCCCGCCGAAAGGCGCGTGCACAACCAGCTGCATCCCGCCGCTTTCGTCGAAGAACCGTTCTGCGACGATCGTGTCCTGCGTCGGCACGGTCCCCAGCACGGCCTTGCCGGTGAGGACGTATTCGATAACCTGCTGCGCGCCACGCTGATCCAGCGCACACTCGCTCTTGAGCCAACCGATGGCTGACAGCTGACTGACGGCCGGATCATCAGACAACGCGCGCGCGGCGATCGCATGCCGCAACAGGGCCACCTCCGCCGATAATTCAGCCGTCCGCGACGGAGCCTCGCCCCGCCAGAACGGAATGTTCGGCGGCGCGCCCTGGGCATCTTCTACACGGACCTTCCCCGCCTCGATACCTTTGATCCGCCACGACGTATTGCCCAGCAACATAATGTCACCGGCGAGACTCTCTACCGCAAAATCCTCGTCGACCGATCCCACCACCGTCCCATCGGGCTCCGCCACCACCGCGTAGTTCGCCGCATCCGGAATGGCGCCCCCGGAGGTAATCGCCGCCAGCCGCGCACCTCGCCGCCCCTTGATCCGCCGGTTGATCCGGTCATGGAACAGATAGGCCAGGCCCCGCCCCCGCTGGGTAGCGATCCCGTCGGCCAGCATATGCAGGACGCCATCGAATTCGGCCCGCGAAAGATCCCGATAGGGATAGGCACGACGGACCAAGACGAAAAGCTCGTCTTCCGTCCAGGTCTGACTGGCCGCTGCTGCGACAATCTGTTGAGCGAGAATGTCGAGCGGGGCGGGAGGGATCGTGATCTGATCCAACGTCCCCCGGCGAATCGCGCGCACGAGCGCCGCGCACTCCACCAGTTCATCCCGCGTCATGGCAAAGATGCGACCTTTGGGAATCGCTTTGACCCAGTGGCCCGCGCGGCCGATCCGTTGCAGCCCCGTGGCGATGGCTCTCGGCGAACCGATCTGACAGACGAGATCGACGGTGCCGACATCAATGCCCAATTCCAACGAGGCCGTGGCAATGACAACCCGCGTCTTGCCGGTCTTCAACCGTTCTTCCGCCGACAGACGAATCTGCCGCGACAGACTGCCGTGATGCGCCGCTACCACGTCAGGGCCCAGATCCTGGAGCCGCTCTTCCAGGTAATGCGACACTCGTTCAGCCAGCCGGCGGGTGTTGACGAACACCAACGTCGACCGGTGCTGCCGCACGAGTTCAGCCACACGGTCATAGACATCAGACCAGATGGCGTTCGTCGCGACGGCACTCAGCTCATCCTTCGGCACCTCAACGGCCAGATCCAATTCGCGGCGATGCCCGACATCGATGATCGTCGGGCACGGGCGAGCGCCAACCAGAAACTCCGCCACCAATTCTATGGGCCGTTGCGTGGCCGACAAGCCGATCCGCTGCGGTTTCAGCAGTGTGAGCGCTTCCAGTCGTTCCAGCGACAGGGCCACATGCGCGCCCCGCTTGTTCGGCGCCAGGGCATGAATTTCATCGACGATCACGGTCCGCACCGTCTGCAACATGCGCCGGCTTTTCTCCGCCGTCAGGAGAATGAACAGCGATTCCGGCGTCGTGACGAGAATATGCGGCGGCCGCTTCAGCATCTGCTGCCGATCCGCCATCGGGGTATCGCCCGTGCGCACCAGCACGCGCAGCTCCGGCATGAGCAGCCCCGCTTGCAACGCCATCTGACCGATTTCCGCCAGCGGCTTTTGAAGATTCTTCTGAATGTCGTTGCTCAGGGCCTTGAGCGGCGAGACGTACAACACCTGGGTATGATCGTCGAGTTCGCGAGCGCGGGCTTGTTTGAAGAGAGAATCGATGCAGGAGAGAAAGGCCGCGAGAGTTTTCCCTGACCCCGTCGGCGCGGCAATGAGCGCATCCGCCCCGGATTGAATCGCCGGCCAGGCCTGCTGTTGCACATCCGTCGGCTGCCCGACCTGCGTCAGGAACCATTCCGCGATGAGGGGATGAAAGCGGGACAGCGTCATCGCGCTCATCTTAGCACGCACCACAAGGCTGCTCCACAAGGGCAGGCGGCCTGCTTATTCGATCTCTCAGCGACGTAAAGTCACCGCACCATTGGACCGATAGAGGTAGCGAACAGATCCGTCCGCCGGCGGGCGGCATGAACAACCGTGCCTCAATGGCACTCACAGATGACTATGNNTCCTCATGGCCTTTGGCCTCATCGTAGGGCTCATCGTCATGATGGCGACGGGAGGACCGGCCGTATCCTGCCCTGAGGAGTTGATCGGCACATGGAATACGGCCGCGCAAGGATATGCAGACAGCATGCTGGTGATGACCAAGCACGCCGTCATATTCAGCGCAGAGGGGGATCATCTCGATGCTCAAGCGGTTCGTCGGTTGGAAGCCATCCCTGACGGACGCCGCGTCCTGTACACACTCATCTATGGCAACTCTCGCAGCGAGGAACAGACGCTCGTATTCTTCTACGATTCTCACGAGCGAACCATCACCTTCAAGAATCAATCGCATCTCATCTGGACCAGGACCATGGTGGAGTCGTGATCGCCTACTTCACACGAAGACAGCTGTTCGTGCATCCCATTCAATACTGGTTTGTCGCCACGACGCTGGTGTATTTCTCATGCCTCTTGATCGTGCTCTACTGCGCGGTCTTCCTCCCGATGGCACAGCCGCTCGATACGCCCTCGGTCTCCTGGGAAGAACGTGCCCGGATCGCGACCCAGGTTCTGGAGTTGAACACGCGGGTGTGGCCCTGGCTGCTTGTGACGTTCCTCGGGTTGCTCCTTCACTCTCTGTATTTCATGCACCGCATCGCCGGCCCCCTCTATCGATTCGCCACATTGTTCCGATCCATCGGAGCCGGCCACCTTCACCAACGCGCCAGATTGCGGAAGCACGATTATCTCCATCGAGAAGCGCAGGACTTCAACGCCATGCTCGACTACCTTGAGCAGAATATCGAACGGCTGCATCGGCAGGGACTTCTCGTAACCCAAACCTATGAAGATACCGTCAGGCCGATCCGGCAGCAGTCGTCTCCTGAACTCAACGCCGCTCTCCGGGACCTCGAAACGGACATCTCCCGACTCCGGCTGTGTGTCGCCGCATTCAAGCCGCAGGAGGCACCGTCGGAACCCTCTCAACTCCCCCTCGAGCTTGCGGATCCGGTCACCGGGGAACCACCGGTCAAGTTGAAAGCAGCATAACCATGAACCACTTGCGTCCCACCCCGCACAACCCGGATCAGATCACTGAGACGCCACCCGCTGCTTCAACGACACATCCCCCCTCGCGCCACCACCAATCCGGTCCACAGGACCATCACGCACAAAAACGACGGCTGGCTTTCGTGCATCCGCTTCAGGCTCGCATGCTCAGCCTCGTGCTCTCCTATACGGCGATGATCGCACTGCTGTTGGCCGTCCCCGTATTCAGACCCCTCATGCAAGCCCTCGACAACCCTGCGCTCTCCTGGCAGGAGCGCGCCGCCGTCGCAACCGACTTGCTCAATTTGCACGCCCGATACTGGCCCTGGGCCCTTGGAGCCGGGACCGTATTGGTCATCCATTGCCTGCACTCCCTGCGGATGGTGCATCGCATCGCCGGCCCCCTCTATCGATTCAATCAGCTTTACCGAGAGATCGGCAAGGGCGACCTGTCCATCAGAGCGATCCTTCATCCGCACGACTACCTGACACCTGAAGCCGACCTCTTGAACCGGATGACGGCCCAGCTCCAGACCAGAGTCAGCGCCACTAAACAGGCACAGACAACTCTGGCGCTCGACGTCGAACGGATTAAAGAAGCCGTTGCCCGTGAGCGCAATCCGATCCTCGCCACACTCGTTCAACAGACCGAACAGGATCTGTCGAGCCTGAAAGAGTCGCTCGACTGGTTTAAAACGCATAAAGGATAGGCAAGTGGACGGCAGTACACACAAGCCCCGTCAGAGCACCGATCAGGCAGCCCGACCAACGGCGCCTGACGCATGGAGCACCGCCGGCGGTTTCACCCTCATTGAGGTCATGATCGCGGTGGCAATTACCGGCATTCTAGCTTCCTTGGCCATGCCGACCTACACCGACTTTCTCGAGAAAGCCAGGATTGCGAGGACCATCGCTGAACTGCATACCCTGGCCAAAGAACTGGACAACTTTGCCCTTTCGGCCGGGCAATACCCCGACACCCTGGCGCAAATTGGGCGCAGCACGTTACATGACCCATGGGGAAATCCCTATCAGTATTACCGGATTAATTGCGGCCCCCTCACCATTAGCCATCTCCACCAGCCCGATCTTCCAGACTACGGATCTGACGGACAAATCGTTCCAGCCACCACCCCTTCCCCTCCCCATGGAGGGCGCGTGCTCCTCACGGTCGGAACTACCCACACCCAGGCGTTAGTCCAGCTCGTTGCGAAGAGCGGAAGTAGTGCGAGCGGAGGTGGAAGCAGCGGAAGTGGCGCAAGCGGAGCTGGAGGCGGCGGAGGCCCACCCTGCGGCGGAATCGGAGGAGCACGGAAGGACCGCTTCCTGGTTCCGATCAACTCCGATTTCGATATTTACAGCATGGGCCGGGACGGACAGACCATCGCCCCTCTCACAGCGCCCAAGAGTCACGATGACATTATTCGCGCCAGTGATGGCGGATTTTACGGCCTCGCGGCCTACTTCTAATTCGTCGGAATCATGAAGGCATTGCTCTCTAGCTCCCTGTTCCAGAGTCGCATCGCCCGCCGCATGGTGGGGCTCTTCGTGCTCTGCGCTCTGGTTCCGACATCGATCCTTGGCTGGGTATCGTACCGGCAAGTCACCGATCAGTTGATTGCGCAATCCTCGACCCGACTTCAACAAGAGAGCAAGTCCCAGGGGATGGTGCTCTACAACCATCTCCTGACACTCAAGGCGGATCTCGATCGCCTCGCCGGCGGACTGCCGCAGGACGGACCCGTCACAGAAGACTCGATACTCACCGCATCGGTAAAGGAGCTGGGGCACCGGTTCCGCGAACTCCGCCTGCTGAGACCTGACAGTCCGTCGCACCACCTTCTGAACGGGAAGCAGGTGAGCCATCTCAAGGCAGGCAAAATGCTGCTCCTGTTTCAACCTGCCGCCAACAACCTTCGAGACATTGTTCTGACTCGCGCCGTCAATCCGGATCGATGGGAGGCCGGCCTCCTCTCGGCCTCGATCGATGACACTCTGCTCTGGGGCATGCAGTCGAAAGATATGCTGCCGGCAGAAACCGACCTGGTCATTGAAGACCATGACCGGCGGATCCTCTACTCGACCTTTCAGGAACGGATCGAGCTTCCGGCTCTCCAACGGCAGGACCTGGCCGCCCCTATGACAGAAGCGTTCATCTGGCACTCGGGTGAACATGACTACGTCGCGGGCGCCTGGACGGTGCCCCTGCGGTACATCTTTCTTGCAGACCCCTGGATCGTCGCGCTGAGCCAAACGAGAGCGTCTGCCTTAGCCCCGGTCGATCAGTTCCGGCACACCTTCCTCCTGGTCATCGCCTCGGCGTTGAGTCTCGTCGTGCTGCTTAGCCTCTCGCACATCCGCCGGAGCCTGCAGCCCGTGGCCCTGTTGCAGGAAGGCACCGCCCGTCTTGCCGGCGGAGATTTTACCACCCGCGTCACCGTCAACAGCCGGGACGAATTTGAAGACCTGGCCGCTTCGTTCAATCGCATGACCGGCCAGCTGAGCCGGCAGTTTCATGTGCTGGAAACCCTCTCGGCCATCAGCCACGCCATCATTTCAAGCCATGAACCGGGAGCGATGGTCCGACTCGTCCAATCCCGAATCTCTGAAACCATCGCCTGCGACGCCATGGGCATGGCTCTGATGGAATCCGGCCGCCCCGGATTGACCTGCCTGTCGGTACGGCACCTGAACTCCCGATCGGAAACTGAATTTACCGAGACTGACTGTCAGCTTTCTGAGGCGGACCTGACCTTCCTCCAGACTCATCCACACCATGTCATGCTGTCATCAGCCTCCTTGCTGCCCGGCTACCTGACGGCCATGGCTCAACTTCACCTCATCTCGTTCGCCGTGTTTCCGATCCTCGTGAATACGCTCGTGAACGGCGCATTGGTACTTGCCTACCGGCAGGGAAAAACTCCTTCCGCCGACGATATCGTTTCTGCCCGCCGTCTGGCCGACCAGGTCGCGGTCGCTCTCACCAACAGCCGCGCCATCGAAGCGCACGTGCGCGCACAGATGGAACTCGTCGGAGCCGTCGAGGCCAAACACGAGGCCGAAGAGCGGGCGACAGTGTTGCAAGCNNACTGGTCACGACGACGGCAGCCCAGGCCCTCGGAGTAGAACGGACCAGTGTGTGGATCTTTGAAGAGGGCCACCGCCGGCTCTCCTGTCTCGACAGTTACGAGCGCTCCACGGACCGTCATGGGCCGGAACACACGCTGTCCCTCTCGCGATATCCTGACTATTTCGAGCAGCTCCAGTGCGGGCGGGTCCTCGCTGCTCCGCACGCGAGCCAGGATGCATCTTTTCGCGAGTTGTCGGCCGGGGTGCTCGCGCCGCGTGGCGTCAGTTCACGGCTGGACGCCCCGTTTCATACCAAGGCAGGCTTGGCCGGAGTGGTGACGGTCGAACATGTGGGATCGCCAAGAGAATGGGCCGCTGACGAACAGCAGTTTGCGCAAGCCCTGGGAAACTTCATGACGCTGGTGCTGGAGGCCGCTCGCCGCCGCGAGGCCGAAGAAGCGCTGGCCATCGCCAAACTCGCGGCCGAAGACGCGACCAAAGCGAAAGCGGAATTCCTCGCCAACATGAGCCATGAGATCCGGACACCGATGAACGGCGTGATCGGGATGACCGAGATCCTTGCGCGCACGTCCCTCTCTGACACACAACGCCACTATGTAGAGACCATTCACAACTCCGGCGACACCTTGCTGGTCCTCATCAACGATATTCTCGACTTTTCGAAGATCGAAGCCGGAAAACTGGAAATCCAGCCGGCCCCCCTTGATCTCCGCGATCTGATTGAACGCACGACAGAACAGTTAGCCGAGCGCGCGCAACGAAAAGGTCTCCAGCTGCTGGCGGAGTATGATCCATCGGCCCCTACCGCCGTCATCGGCGATCCCATTCGCATCCGCCAGATCCTGACGAATCTCCTCGGGAACGCCATCAAGTTCACCCAGCAGGGCGAGGTGCGTGTACACGTCACCGTAGACGTGCCGACGTCACGAGAAACCGGGCCGTCGACCTTCCGCATCGCTGTCACTGACACAGGGACCGGCATCAGCTCCGAAGGCCAGGCGAGGCTCTTCCAATCGTTTTCTCAAGTGGATGGGTCCTCGACCAGGGTCCATGGAGGAACCGGGCTGGGACTGAGTATTTGCAAGCAGCTCAGCGAATTAATGGGCGGCGCCATCGGTGTCCATAGCCAGATCGGACAAGGCAGCACGTTCTGGGTCGCGCTTCCCTTGCCGCTACAGGCCGAGTCCGATGTCCCGCGCGTGCCCGATCCTGCACTCGCAGGGGTCCGTATTTGCGCCGCCGTGAATCACGCCGCGACCCGTCAGATGCTCACCCGGTATCTCGCCCCCTGGGGCATCACCCCTCGAATGGCCGATACAGGCGTGGAGTTTCTAGAGCAGGTGATGAACGAACTGGCCACCGAGGGCGGCCGGGTGATAACGCTCATCGATGAGACCTTCACGGATATGAGTGACATCGAACTCCTGCAGGCCCTGATGTCTGACTCCACTCTTGCCGCCGTGCCCATGCTGCGGCTGGTGTCCTTCGTCCGTCGGGCCGAGATCGAACAAGATCCCGTGTTCGGCACCGTTCCGTTCATCACCAAACCAATCCGATACGAGGCCCTCCATCACGCGCTGCTGAGTCTTTTCGACAACACTCTGGCGCCCCCCCTACAACCTCACCGGATGTCTTCTCCGGCGCTTCGATTGACCGGTACAGTGCTGTTGGGCGAAGACAACCCGGTCAACCAGGAGATCGCCTCCCTTATGCTTGAAAATCTGGGCTGCTCTGTCACGGTGGCTCAGACCGGCCGAGAGGTGGTTGAGCAGGCCCAGAAAATCCGCTACGACATCATCCTGATGGATTGCCAGATGCCCGAGATGGATGGCTTCGAGGCGACTCGATTGCTACGCGCATGGGAACAGGCGTCAGCCGACAACGATGGCTGCCGCTCTATTCCCATCATTGCACTCACGGCCCACGCCACCCCGGGTGATCGCGAACACTGCCTGGCGGCCGGCATGAGCGACTATCTCTCCAAACCCTTTACCATGGAACGACTGCAAGAAATACTGACCGCATGGCTGCCGGCCAGTGCCACGGCCCCGCTCCCTGCGCAGACCGATGCGCAACAAGCCGCACCGCCTTTGACGTCAGACAACGGGACAGAGGCTTCCCCCGACGTCGATCGCAAGACCTGGGATTCGATCACGGCACTGCAGCGGCCCGGGAAACCGGACATGCTCGCCAAGGTTCTGACCCTCTACCTCACGGACTCGCAGCAACTCGTCGACCAGGTTCGTCAGGGAGTCGCTGACGGAGAAGCCCGACTTGTCAACGAAGCCGCGCACAGTCTGAAATCACGCAGTGCCGTGCTCGGAGCGGTCTTGCTGTCAGACCTGTGCCAGAAGATTGAAGCGATCAGTCGTCGCGGCTCGGTCAAGGATGCCGAGCCGTTGCTCGACCCACTCGAAACCGCATTTACCTACACCTGTCAGGTGTTTCAAGCCGAACTCGAAAAGAGAGCGGCATAGCCAGGGCTGCAGATCCAACCCTTTGTAGTTACTAGAGCGTGAGAATCAGAATCGCCCCTATTCCGGCCGGCGCAGCGATCAACGCATCCGCCCCGGATTGAATCGCAGGCCAGGCCTGTTGCTGCACATCGATCAGCTGCCCGACCTGCGACCGGAAACAGTCGGCGGTGAGGGGATGAAAATGGGAGAGCGGCAACCGCTCTACTATCTGACAGCAAACTCAGTCACATCTTCACCAACGACAAACGGACTATTCAGCTTGCTACTGGCACCAGCGGATGCAAAGAACGTCCGATACAACTCAACGATACTGGCATTATCCTGATTTGCACGGTAGATAACCGCACCACTATCTGGCAACACCGCATAGGTTGAAACGTTCTGCCCGGCACTAAGCGCAGGATTAAGCCTTGTCGACCCGGCGACACCAAAGACCACCCGGTACAACTCATTCGCATTGTCCGTATTCTGATCAGCGCGATAGACGACGCCAGTACTGTCAGGAAGAATGGAAAAATCCACCACATTCTCCGTTCCGACAAACGCGGGATTTAGGGTCGAGTTTGCAGACCCTGAAAACACCGTTCGATACAGTTCAAAGACCCCATCGGTAGTTTGATCAGCCACATAGACGACGCCGCTGCTATCTGGAATAACGGCAAACGCAATCACGTCTTCACTGCCAGCCAAATCCGGATTGATCTTACTCTTAGCCCCGCCGGAAATGATTGTCCGATACAACTCAAACCGCTCGTTGACTTCCCGATCAGCCAAATACACAACAGAGAGGCCGTCTGGCGTGATTGTAAAACTCGTCACATTTCCACTCGCCACGAGTGTATCGTTCAATTGCGAGCTAGCCCCACCCCCTGCCGCGACAATGAACAACTCCTCTTTGCCGACGGTCCGGTTTGCGATATACACGACACTCGCACTGTCAGGTGTCACCGCATAAGCACCGATATTCTGCCCTGCAACTAAATCGGGAGCGATCAACCGGTCACTTGTGCCCAGTGAAACAAACAGGACGCGATAGAGTTCGTTGACTCCATCCGTATTCTGATCGGCACGATAGATGACGCCGCTGCTGTTTGGCAGAACTGCAAATGTGTCCACATCTTGGCTGCCCGAATAACCCGGATTGAGCCTGGAGTTCGCTCCCCCTGAAACTACAGTCCGATATAGCTCAAACACGTCATCGGTCGCCTGATCCGCACGATACACCACAGTCGAACTGTCCGGAGTCACGGCAAATGACGTGACATTGCCTCCCCCCGTGAGCGCCCCATTGAGTTTTGCACTCACTCCAAGCGCCGAAAGGCTGACACGGTATAACTCGAACTTACCAGGCGTATCTTGATCGGCGATATAGACCACCGCACTCCGATCGGGAGTTATCGAAAAGCTTGTAACGGTCTTCGGTGCCGTCAGAGCAGGATTAATTTTTGCTCCAGTTCCAGCTACATATAATTCATATACGCCGGGAATATCTTGATCAGCCAAATAAGCCACTGTGCCTGCCCCACCCCCTAGCGTGAATCCTCCGCCAGGCACACCGCGCTCATTGCACCCGGTGAGCAGACACAGCCCCCCAATAACCATCTGCGCCAATGTATTCAATTTCATGACTCCACTCCTTCCAGAATCCTGGAGACCATCTATCTATCAAACTACCAGGCCAAGATAGGCTATTCTGCTTATAGCACTATGGAAAACTAATGCCAATCGAGACGCTCATGTTTTCCATAGACTTTGCCGGCTGTGCACTGTCAGATTGTGGGTGAAATAAGACGGAGTGTTCCATTGTGCCACACAATCCCCTCGTCATACTCGGCTCCGGCTACACCGCCCGTTTTCTCTGGCCGCTCGTCGCCGATCGTTCGCCGAAGGTCTTTGCTACAAGCCGTGCACCGGAACAACACCTCAGCTATGTACCGCCGGTCCAATGTCTCCGGTTTGATTTATCTCAGCCGGACACCTGGGGGAATATCCCCCGCGATGCCGATCTCCTCTGGTGCTTTCCCGCTGCGCCACTTGATCTCGTCCGGCAATTCATTACGTCTTTGAGCGACTCGAACCGCCGACTGGTGGTACTCGGCAGCACCTCCGCCTATGACCAGGGAGACTCACAAGTGTACCCGCCTCCCTGGATCGACGAGACCGCCCCGATCGATCTCACGAAGCCCCGCGTACAAGGCGAAGAGTACCTCCGCCGGGAACAGGGCGCCATCGTGCTCCGCGTCGCCGGGATTTATGGCCCCGGACGCAACCCGCTCGACTGGATCCGAACCGGCCGCGTCAAGCCGTCACGCAAATACGTCAATCTGATTCACGTCGAAGACCTTGCAGCCATCTGCCTCGCCGCGCTGGAACAGGGCACGCCCGGCGAAGCTTACAACGTCAGCGACGGAATACAACGAACTTGGGAAGAGATCTGCCTCACGGCAGAACAGCGATGGAACGTGCACTCACTCCAGACCGCCGTAACGCAAGACGCCGGGAAGCGTATTTCCAACACCAAGCTCACGCAGCAACTCGGCTATACGATTCAGCACTCCGACCTCTACAAAGAGCTTCAGCTTCTCTGATCCCTCACGGACGGTCAAACTGATCTTCCAGCAAGGCCGCAGGCGAGTCAAAACCGGAGGTGTACCCTCAGGGGTACATTGAGGATTTTGACGAGGCGAGAACGCCGCTGGAAGGCAGTTTCACCGTCCGGCTAGCGCAGCAGAGCCATCACGGCCAGACACACCAGCAGATTGTTCGTCGCATGTGCGATCATGCCGGGAATCAGGCTGCCGGTTCGCTCGTAGAGCCAGGCCCAGAGCACGCCGCTCCACAGCACGCTGATAAAACCGATGAGGCCGTACCCGTGGGCTAAGGCAAAGATACCGGCGCTGATGAGGGCCGCCGGCAACGGATTCAGCCGACGGCGCAGGATCGCATACAAGATGCCGCGAAACGCCAGCTCTTCGAAGATCGGCGCAAAGACCACATACTCCAGCAAGCTGATGGTCAAGACCGATCCCGAAGCCCAGACCAGATCGGGGTCGAACCATTCCGTCCAGTGGTTGGCCAGGTGCAGCGACTCCGCGATCCGCCCCATCACCCACTCGCCCCATAGCCCGGCCGCAACCGCCGCGAGCACTACACCCGCCAGCCGCCCGACCTGCCGCCACTGAATCTGCAAGCCAAACCCGGTGACGATATTCAATCCCGATGGCCGGAGCAGGTAGTAATAGGCCATCCCCAGCAACGGCAGGTTGGCCATCGGAATCGCCATGGCGCGCAGCGAGACATTTTCCGACGGTGCCATTGAAATAAATGCCAGTGAGAGCACCGCGCCCAGTGCGCCGCCTCGCAAGAGCACCGCCGTGCCGATGCCTCCGGGCCAGGGCGGCGGCACCCCGGGCTGATGCAAACGCAGGCCGTCGACCCGTCGAATCTTCAACCAGGCGAATCGCAGCAACATGAACGACCCGCCGATCAACCCCAGCAGTTCCAGGCCCGTGAGCAGTTGTGAGAATGCTTGAATCCGCGCCCCGCGGGCATGCATCTGTTCGCGCACGGTCGCGCCTAAGGCCACATCACCCGCGCGCTCAGCCAAGGCTGCCGCGAGATGATTGTAAAACCATCCGGCCGGGAGGGCCTCCGCCAAGGCAGACTGCAACTCTACTTCACGTTCGCTCGTGAGCGAACCCTCGCCATAGGCGGCGTCGATGAACTCTGCATACAGGGGCAGCGGCGCATCCTCACCGGCCCAGATGTTGGCCGCAGCCAGCGCGTCCGACGGATGCCCGGACTCGGCTTGCAGAATCGCCAACCGCAATTTCGCTGCCGGCGATGCGGTCGCGGCCACAAGTTCTTGATACCACTGGATCGCCTGCGCCCGCTCGACGTCGTTGCTGCCGGCCGTCCACTCGGTGACTCGCTGCTGCCAATCCGGCGCAAGCAGCACGCCGTCTTGAGCCTCCATCGTCCGGCTGACCATCAGATCCAGCGCGCGCTCAGGATCTTCAAATCGATCAAGCCTGGGTGAATTGGAGGACAGCCAGAGCAACGTACTCAAGGCCGTGATGAGCAGCATCGCGGCAAACAGACTGACCCCGAACGAAAAGCGCGGGCGATCGGGCCCGTTGAATGGCGAAGGAGTCTCGGCCATCCCCGTCCCGGCAAAACCTGTCTGGTCTTCCTCTTGCCTGCTTGCATCAATCATAGGGATGACTATACCATCGCCCCCTCGCGGTCACCTATCCCTCGAAATGGCTAGATCCTCCCCCATGATTCCGCCACTATCACGTGGCCTCTCACGCCGGACTTGGCTATACTAACCCCGCAATACCGTTCGGAGACTTCGGCATGATGCGCGATTTTGTTCCTCCCCGGCGCCTGTTACTCGGCCCCGGTCCCAGCATGGTGCACACTCGTGTCTTGCAGGCCCTTGCCACACCCTTGATTGGTCATCTCGATCCCGCCTTTCTCGGGGTCATGAACGATGTGCAGCACTTGCTCCGGTTCGTGTTCGCCACCACCCATCCTTTCACCATTGCGGTGTCCGGAACCGGATCAGCCGGGATGGAAGCGGCCATCGTCAACATAGTCGAACCAGGCGATACCGTGGTCGTCGGGGTGAACGGGGTCTTCGGCACGCGCCTCGCCACCGTCATTGAACGATGCGGCGGCAAAGCGATCAGGCTGGAGATACCCTGGGGCCAGGTCATTCCCCAGGAGATGATTGAGTCGGCCTTGCGCCGGTCAGGACCGGTGAAGGCCGTGGCACTGGTCCATGCAGAAACGTCAACCGGCGCGTGCCAGCCGCTTGAGGCCATCGGCTCGCTGTGCCAAGATCACAATGCCCTGCTGATCGTCGATGCCGTTACCTCGCTCGGCGGCATTCCCGTCGATGTCGATCGCGTGGGGATTGATGTCTGTTACAGTGCGACGCAGAAATGTCTGAGCTGCCCGCCGGGACTGGCCCCGCTCACGCTGAGTCCGCGAGCTCTGTCTGTCATCAAGAGCCGTCGCACCCCCTGCCAAAGCTGGTATCTGGACATGGCGCTGGTCGCAGAGTACTGGGCCGAAGGGTCACGCGCCTATCATCATACCGCGCCGATATCGATGATCTACGCACTACGCGAAGCGCTGCGACTGGTGGAGGAGGAAGGACTGCCCGCCCGCGTTGCGCGTCATCGGCTCAACAGCGAGGCATTAGTCGCCGGGCTCATGGAGCTGGCGCTCACGCCGCTCCCTCTGACAGAGCATCGACTCCCGATGTTAACCTGCGTGACAATCCCTCCGCATATCGATGAAGCCGCAGTCCGGCAACAGCTGCTCCAGATCTACGGCATTGAAATCGGCGGAGGGCTGGGTCCACTCAAAGGCAAAGTCTGGCGTATTGGATTGATGGGGGAATCCAGCACGGAAGCAAACGTGTTGACCCTCCTCAACGCACTCGAGGAAGTGCTGATCCGATTCGGCTGGCTCTCAACGCCGGGTGTCGCGCTACAAGCCGCCGCGCGAGTCTATAGCCGAACTGTGCAAAAGGAGTACCGATTATGAACCGTCCTCTCTTAGTGGTGTTGGGAGCTGTGGTCTTCGCGTTGATGAGCGTCATCTTTTTCTGGGTCTTCAAGCTGACGATGGCCAATTCCATGAAGACGGACATGGTCTCGCCGGAAAAAGTGGCGGCATTCATCCAAGCCCTGCTCGAAGCCAATCGTAACAATTATACGGACAACGTCGTGGTGAAACTGCAGAAAGAAGGGATTCAAGCGCACGAACATTGGAAAGACGAACGCGGCGTCGCCTTGCCCGCCCAGTATCTGATGGAATCCGGCCGACTGGTGTCGATGAAAGATCTGAAATTTTCGTTCCGCCTGGCCAGCCTCACGCCGATCTATGTCTGGAACGGCCCCAACAGCGACTTTGAACGCCTCGGCCTCGCCGCGGTGGACAAGAATCCTGAGAAGCCGCACTATGGATACATCACCAAAGGCGGCACGCGCTACTTCCAGGCCATTTATGCCGACCGG
>CXWL01116883.1_pt1 | contig 31469 bp, 30 predicted proteins | sample 590931 | NCBI WGS metagenome assembly CXWL01 (sample SAMEA3498368, study PRJEB10139) | groundwater metagenome | biome: water well; material: biofilm material | place: Germany | collected 2015-04-27
CGGTCGGTCTGCATCAGGTCTTCGATGTTGAGCATCGGCTCGCCAAAAAATTGTTCCGCGCCCTGCTGCCCCAGTTCCAGTAGGCCGCGCTGGATTGCGCCGATGCTGGCAACGGAGACGTTGCCGTATTCGGAGGTGAAATTCCTGGCGTTCTCGCCGACGAACTGCACCATCGCGCGCAGATCCTTGAAATCCAGCAGCAGCATGCCGCTATCGTCGGCGATCTTGAAAACCAGCGTCAGCACGCCTTGCTGCACGTCGTTGAGGTTGAGCATCCGCCCCAGCAGTTGCGGCCCCATGTCGGAAACGGTGGCGCGCACCGGATGCCCGGCTTCGCCGAACACGTCCCAGAAGGTGACCGGGTAGGCGCGGTGCTTGAAATCATCAAGCTGCAATTGCTCCACCCGCGCCGCAACTTTTGCGTTGCCGCCACCGGCCTTGCACAGCCCGGACAGGTCGCCCTTGATGTCGGACAGAAACACCGGCACCCCGATGCGGCTGAACGATTCGGCGAGCGATTGCAGGGTGACGGTTTTGCCGGTTCCGGTCGCCCCGGTGATGAGGCCGTGTCGGTTCGCCATCTGGGGCAGCAGGAAGAGTTCGTTATTGGTGTTCTTGGCGATGAGCAGCGGTGCGGTCATGGTGGCTGGCCTTTATGCATTTAACGTTGAGACTCGCGTAGCGAGACTTTGTCCCCTCTCTTCCCTCACCCCGGCCCTCTCCCGGAGGGAGAGGGGGCTATCACGGGTAGGGTGGGGGAAAACGGGCGTGGCGAGTTTCATAATCAAGGGTGGCTGCTCGCCAGGCGCGTTAGGTTTAAGTACCTAAAAATGATAACATTAGCGCGCTTTTTTTGAACGCGAATTCTCGTGGCATCCGGGCTGCGGGACGCAATCCGACGGGGAAAGAAATATGGCAGGTCACAGCAAGTGGGCGAACATCCAGCACCGCAAGGGCAAGCAGGATAGCAAGCGCGGAAAAATATTCACGCGCCTGATCAAGGAAATCACCGTGGCGGCGAGGCTGGGCGACAGCGATCCGACCAGCAACCCGCGCTTGCGCCTGGCGATGGAAAAGGCTTACGCCCAGAACATGCCGAAAGACAACGTGGAACGCGCCATCAAGCGTGGCAGCGGCGAGCTGGAAGGCGTGGATTACCTCGAGCTGCGCTACGAGGGTTACGGCATCGCCGGCGTGGCGGTGATCGTGGATTGCATGACCGACAACAAGACCCGCACCGTGGCCGACGTGCGCCACGCCTTCACCAAATTCGGCGGCAACCTCGGCACCGATGGCTCGGTGTCGTTCCTGTTCAAACATTGCGGGCAGATGGTGTTCGCGCCGGGTACGGACGAGAACGCGCTGATGGAAGTGGCGCTGGATGCGGGCGCGGAGGATTTTGTCAGTAACGACGACGGCAGCCTTGAAGTCATCACCGCGCCCAACGATTTTGTCGAGGTGAAACACCGCCTGGAAGCGGCGGGTTTCAAGCCGGAGATAGCGGAAGTTACCATGAAGCCCGCCGCCGAAGTGGCGCTGGTCGGCGACGATGCGCAGCGCATGCAAAAGCTGCTGGACGCGCTGGAAAACCTCGATGATGTGCAGGAGGTTTACACCAACGCGGTGATGGACGAGTGAGAGGCGTGAAGGGAGAAGGGGAAAGGGTGAAGGGTGAAGGGGGCGTCATCGGTGCGCCACAGGTTTTACCCTTCCCCCTTTCCCCTTCTCCCTTCCCTATTTCCCCTTCTCCAGTAAGAATTTTGGGCATAGACCCCGGCCTGCGCATCACCGGGTTCGGCGTGCTGGACAAGGACGGGCAGCAGCTCGCCTATGTCGCCAGCGGCTGCATCAAGACGCCGGAGGGTGAATTGCCGGATCGCCTCAAAGCCATACTCGATTCCCTGCGCGAAGTGATCGCGCAGCATCAGCCGCAACAGGTCGCGGTGGAAAAAGTGTTCGTCAACGTCAACCCGCAATCCACCCTGCTGCTCGGGCAGGCGCGCGGCGCGGCCATCTGCGCGGCGGTGCTGGCACAATTGCCGGTGGCGGAATATACCGCGTTGCAGGTGAAGCAGGCGGTGGTGGGCAACGGCCACGCGAAAAAAGAGCAGGTGCAGGAGATGGTAAAGCGCCTGCTGAAGCTTTCCGGCACCCCCAGCCCGGATGCGGCGGATGCGCTGGCCTGCGCCATCTGCCACGCGCACGGCGGTATGGGGCTGGGGCAGATTGCCACGCAAGGTTTCCGCGTGCGCGGCGGCAGGCTGGTATGAGGTAAACACGGCAAGACAGCTCATGAAAATCGAGAAAATAAAACTGCTGAAATCCGTTGATTTCTTTTCCGGGGCAGGAGGGCTGTCGTGCGGCTTACAGATGGCCGGGTTTGAGTCGTTGCTCGGTTCGGACATCCATCCGGTTTATGCGGGTACGTTTGCCCTTAATCATCCGGGAACTCCCGTGGTGACAAAAGATATACGCGAGTTGGGCGAGCAAGGCATACTCGACTTGACCGGCTTAAAACCGGGAGAACTGGATTTGATTGCCGGGGGGCCGCCGTGCCAAGGGTTCTCCATCAACGCGCCAATAAGAAGCCTGGACGATCAGCGTAACCATCTGTTTAAAGATTTCTTGAGAATTGCGGGCATTTTTCGCCCTAAAGCTATAGTTATCGAGAATGTGCCGGGGCTGGTATCGCTGGGCAAAGGGACGGTGGTTGAGGCAATCTACAAGCACCTGTCCGCGATGGGCTATACGGTCGGGCACAAGATATTGTTCGCGGGGCATTACGGCGTTCCGCAAATGCGCTTCAGGACAATTTTCATCGCGCTGCGCGATGGCGGGAAAGTTGAGTTTCCCGAACCCACCCATAACGCGCAGGCTGTTGCCAACTTCACGGGGGGCAAAGAACTTTGTATGAAAGTCCCGCCGCTGTTTGCCCAGCATCTCGAAAAACAGGCGACGGTATGGGATGCCATTTCTGATTTTCCGAAACTTGCACCCGGCGAGGCGGTGCATGATGTGGATTACCTGTCAGCACCACAGTCCGCGCTTCAGTCCTTGTTGCGGGCAGGTTCAACGAAAATTTACAACCACACCTGCGCCAAGTTGGGGAAAGCGAATCTGGAGCGGTTGAAACATATCCCGCAGGGCGGCAGTTGGCGCGACATCCCGCACGAACTGCTTCCCGCAGGCTTGAAGCGCGCGCGCAGGAGCGACCACACGAAGCGCTACGGCAGGCTGCACCCGGATGCGCTGTGCTCAACCATCCTGACAAAATGCGACCCGCACTGGGGCAGTTTTTTCCATCCGACACAGGATCGGGCGCTTTCCGTGCGCGAGGCTGCGAGAATCCAGTCTTTCCCGGATCGCTATGTGTTTACGGGCAGCCTGACCGAGCAGTTCGAGCAAGTTGGGAATGCGGTTCCACCGCTGATGGCAAAGGCCATTGGTGAAAAAACAAAACAACTGATCGCATGAATAACGTGGACCATAATTCCGAAGTGCTGTTCAAGTCGTTAATCGACATATCTGTCGAAAGCTGGCGATTCAGTCGTTTGTTTGCGCGGCTTCTCTCCAAGCTGGATGCTGGTGAAGCTGATCGTTACACCAGTCAATATCGCTACTACCTGAAACGTCTTGAAGAAACCTTGGAAGGCGCAGGTTTGACTCTGGTGAATGTAGAGGGGCAACCTTACGATCCTGGGGTTGCTGCGACCGCACTGAATATTGGAGATTTCGGCGCAGACGATGTTCTTGTCGTCGAACAAATGATTGAGCCAATTATCATGGGTTCAGGGGGTCTGGTTCGTCGTGGAACAGTGATGTTAAGAAAGGTGGAATTGTGAAAAATTACGTTGGAATTGACCTCGGAACCACCAACAGCGCTATTTGTTCCTACGATGGCGAAAATCTGCGGATTTTCAAAAGCCCGGAACAGAATGATGTTACACCTTCTGCGATATTCATTGATAAGCGGGGCAAGAAGTATCTTGGTAAAACCGCTTACGATAACGCCGCAAAAAATCCAGACAACGCAGCGACAAAATTCAAGCGGATGATGGGCACAAGCACGCCAATCAGGCTTGCTGCTGTTGATATAGCCATGACGCCGGAGGAGTGTTCGGCAGAGATACTGAAGCTTTGTTTCGGCTATCTGCCTGAGGAAATTCGAAACAATCCAGATACGGGGACTGTCATTACAGTACCCGCAGCTTTCAATCAGATGCAGAAAGCTGCGACCATGGCTGCGGCTGAGATGGCAGGCATCGGCAAGGTTGCATTGATGCAAGAACCTGTTGCTGCGGTAATGAGCGTTATGAAGCAGCGCAAAAGTGATGGGGTGTTTCTTGTTTTTGATTTTGGTGGAGGCACTCTCGACATCGCCATCGCCGAAAGCATATCAGGGCGGGTTAGCCTGCTTGCGCATGGCGGAGTTGCAATGTGCGGCGGCGCTGATTTTGACACCCTTATCCTTAACAACGTCGTCAAGCCCTGGCTTTTTGATAACTTCAATCTGCCTGACGACCTGACTGTAAATCCTAAATTCAAGTCCCTGTTACGCCTGTCATTGCACGCTGCCGAGCGCGCAAAAATTGAACTGTCCAGTAAGGAAGAAACGGTAATCACCTTGCCTGATTTCAACATTGTTGATGAATCCGGCGAAGATATTTACTTGGATATTGCTATCACACGCAGCGTCCTGAACAGCTTGATCGCAGACAAGATGGCCGAGTCGATCAATGCCGCTCGTGAAACTCTCGACAAGGCTGGGCTCAGCCCGAATGATGTGGAGCGCATCGTGTTTGTTGGTGGGCCAACACACTACAAGCCCCTCCGCGACAAGGTTGCTTCTGAATTGTGTATAGCCGCATCAACCGAGGTGAATCCAATGACAGCGGTAGCTGAGGGTGCCGCTGTGTTTGCGGAATCAATTGACTGGGGTTCACAGAGCCGAGGGCGGAAGAGTGCTCGTGGCGCTATCAGTGCCGGCGGCAAGCTCGACCTGGCTTTTAACTTTATCGCTAGAACACCTGATTCGCGCGCCAAGATACTGGTCAAGCTCGGTGGTAATGTGTTGGCTGGTGCCGAGTTTCAGGTGGATAGCCTTGATACTGGTTGGTCATCTGGCCGTATCGTACTCAAGGACGGTGCCACCATCGAGGTCGCGCTTAGCAAGCCAGGGGACAACACCTTTAAGGTGTTTGTCTTCGACGCATCAGGTGGCCCAGTAAGCATTGGTGACAGTAAAATTGTCATCGCCAGAACCGCTGCATCGGTTGACGCCATTCCATCATCATCATCCATTGGTATTGAGGTTTCCCATAAAGGGCGGGCGGAGTTGGTCTATTTAGTGCGTGAGCAAGACCCATTGCCGGTAAAGGGAAAACTCATATTCAAGGCTGGCGAGTCTCTCCGCGCTCAGTCACCAAACTCTCTCAACTTCATAGTGCGCGAAGGTGAAATAACCGATCAGGTCAGAGAGAACAGAGCCATCGGGGTGTTCAGTATCAAGGGATCCGATTTTGATGAAGGTGTCATCAGTCAAGGCGCAGAGCTGATATGCGATTACGAGGTTCAGGACTCTGGCCAAGTTGTATTGTCTGTTACTGTCAAGAATATTGGACAGTTTGAAAGTCACCGAAACTTTTACTCTCGCCAGGAAGGTCAGATTGACTTTACTGACGCTTCAAAGCAAATTGCCGAAGAGGTTGAAATCGTTCGCGAACGAATCGATGGTGTAGCCGACAAGGTCAATGATCCAAAGCTCGATCAAGCTCTTCAGAAGCTTGACCAAGCATCATCGGTTCAATCCACCAATGCGTCTGATCTAGAAACTGCCAAGCAGGCGATGGACAACGTGCAAGAGGCCAAAAAATTACTGGCCGATGTACGCAAGGCTAATATAAAACCGATTCGACAGATGGACCTCGATTCCTGTGTGGACTTCTTTAATAAGGCTGTTCGTGAGCTTGCTCGGCCAACAGAAGCAAGTTCTTTCGATAACTTGGCACGCACGACACAGCGGGCAATCGACAGCAACAGCGGCGATTTTGAGAATCATCTTGATGAATTGCGCGGGCGGAATTGGCAAATTCTATGGCGGCAGGATTTCTTCGTCGTCGACACCTTCAAACGATTGTCTGAAGAGCCGTGGCAGTTTGCTGATCGCCGTCAACATGCTGAACTGGTTGCTGTTGGAAAAGAAGCAATCAAGGCCGACGATTTTGAAAAGCTGCGTAATGTTGTGGGGCAGCTTTATTCAATTCGTATTTCTTCTGGCGATGATGACGACATGCTCGCCGCCGCCAACATCACGCGGGGTTAATCGTGGCTATTGATGCTTGGCTACCCGTTGGATTTTCCACGCCAGATGGAGAGCGGGTGCGTCTTGCTTTGCATGAAGGTGCGGACTGGCAAATCTATGAGGCGCAAGGAGGCGGACGAATTCTAGTCGCAAAGCAGTTGCTTGCGGCACGGTGGATTGAAAGCGGTCTGCTCGACGCCAGCCAGATATTTCCCTTCGAGTTTGGTGGTGAGAAGTATTGCGAATTTTCGTCTGGCATTGACAATGTATTAGCGCCGGTCATTGAGAGTAACTCCCCGGAAAGCAAGAACGAGGCACTGTCATTCGCGGAATCGCTGAAGGCAACCCGTGATATAGATGCGACGAGTCCGGTTCACGATGCCCTATACGTCGAACGGTTGTCCCGCCTTCTGCCGACTTACAGCCTTTCGGCGCGAGTCAGTGATGACGTGGTGTTCGGCACATGGCTGACGGGTGGGGTGCCAGTCTCAGTTCAATCGTTCCGTCGCCTACGAACGCTTACGAACTGGCTTGGGGCGTCGCACTTGCGCGATGTTGTGGTCAAGGGTGGCTTTGAAGTTTCTGAAAAAATCATCGGGCCAAAGCCATCAGCACCGAAAATATCCGAACCAAGCGAAGCGGCAGGCGTGGCAAAACCCAAAGAGCAAAAATCAGCACAGTTTTCTCTCGCTGGTCGCCCTGAACTTGAGCAGTTCATCAATGAGCATATTGTTGACATCATCGAGAATGAAGCGCGCTACAAGGTATTGGGTATCGAATTTCCGTCTGCAATCATCCTGCACGGCCCACCGGGTTGCGGTAAGACCTTCGCCGTTGAACGGCTGGTTGATTACCTTGGCTGGCCGAGTTTCCAGATCGAGGCATCCAGCGTCGCCAGCCCCTATATTCACGAAACCAGTAAAAAGGTGGCTGAGGTTTTTGACAAAGCGATGGAAAACGCACCGGCAGTGCTGGTGATAGACGAAATGGAAGCCTTTCTATCCGAGCGCCAATCGGGCATGTCAGGTCAGCACCATGTAGAAGAAGTCGCGGAATTCCTCCGTCGCATTCCAGAGGCAATCAAAAATCGCGTGCTGATTATTGCGATGACTAACAAAATCGAAATGATTGATGCGGCCATTTTGCGGCGTGGTCGTTTTGACCATGTCGTCAAGGTAGGGATGGCATCGGAAGAAGAGGTTCACGCCTTATTAGAGAAGTTGGTAAAAGACTTGCCGTGTGAAAATGATATTGATGTGGCCCTGCTTGCAAAACGCCTGACAGGCCGCCCGTTATCCGATGTCGCGTTCGCTGTCAGAGAGGGCGCTCGCTTGGCAGCACGGGCGGGTAAGGACAAACTGGATCAATCCAGCCTGTTGCTGGCGATGGATGCAACGCCATTGCGCAGCAACGAGGAAGAGCATAGGAAAATCGGTTTTATCTGAAAGCGTGACGGACATGGCTGATAAACTTCCAAATGGCGATGGCAAAAAAGGCTTTGCAGGTTTTTCCAATTTGGTATCGGATGTAGCTTCTGAAATTTCAGATGCAGCTTCATCATCATCGCTGCCACCGCAAGCAGCAAAACCCATTACACAACCTGCTGATATTGATGTCGGGCAACCGGCTAAATCAGTAATCCAAAAACACCTTCGCAATAGGCGTGTTCAAATTGCTTTGGGTGTAATGGCGATAATTGCCATCTACGTTTTGAATCGCCCCGGCAATTTTTATGAGTGCATCCTCGATGACATGCCCGGTGTGCGTAATAACATCGCTGCCCGCGAAATTATGCTTAACTGCCGTAAAGATTTTCCTGATGCTGGTACACCAGAGACCAAATCAAGTTGGGGTGGCTCTGCGCGTGATTGCGTCGTTAAATACGGGAAGTCTGCTGTCGGTGAGATTGGCCCAAACTTGATTAGACGTTCATGCTATGCGCTTCACCCCAACGAGTAGCAAATCATGACCGACGAAAAAAACAATACACCTAGCTCCAGCGGAAAAGGTTTTAGCGGTTTCGGCGATCTTGTTTCGGATGTCAGCAAAGATATTGAATCTGCCGCTCGTGAATCATCCGACCCGCCCGCGCCTCAATCTAAAGCAGCAGCGTCATCATCAGGTAATCCGCAACACACAACAGCGCAAACAGAAACGCCTCGGGTTAATAAACTACCTGTGTCACCTCAGCTGCCCAGCGGCAGCTCGGGCGCAAAGTGGTTGTGGGGCATAGGCATTGTGATGGTTGTTTTGATAGGCATCGGTAATTCCGGCAAGGAAAAGAGTACGTCTTATTCCCCGTCACCTGCCTATTCGCCACCGCCCACGTATGCGCCTGCTGCCACCCCAACCCCAGAACCAACTGCTTCGCCAGCCCAGGTTTATTCACCAGTTTTGCCAAGGGAGGATAAGCCGCCGGTTGGCACCAATATTTCACTCTCGCGGGATCAAATTCGTTACTGCCTCTCAGAAGATATTCGGCTTGGTGCAATGAAGGATGCTATCAATCAGTATGCGGATAATGAGGTTGATCTGTTCAATGCCAATGTTCACGACTACAACAGCCGGTGTGGGAAGTTTCGTTATCGGCGAGGCTCGCTGGAATCTGTGCGAAGTGAAGTTGAGACGGATAGATTGATGCTTGAGGCAGAGGGTAGGCAGTTTATATCCGATTTTAAATAAATGGGCAAATTGGAAATTCCATAAATGAACTCATCATCAAATATTGAATTGCTGTCTGAATTTGAAAATGAGTTTCCGGAAATATCTGGAATATTTTCTCTTGTGGTTAAGAGTGAAATCGAGCGCCTTAAGGGGAACGGAAATAGAAGTGCCCGAGTAAAGGATGAGAATGAGTATCCCGAATTATTTATCGCAGTTCGTGATGTTGTGCGACTTGAGAAGATGGAGATGGGAGTAATGCAGAAGTATTCATGCACCCTGAAGAAAGATTACCCAGAAATATTCGAGATGACAATTCGTTACATTCGAAAAGAGATTAACAGTGCATTTAATAATTCCAACAGTTCAGATATATCAATTACGGCAGGCCAGATGAAAGCTGGCGCTAACGAAATCAGGACCGCTCTTCACGATAATCCGTTTTGCATATTGGGAGCAACTACGCGAGACAACCGCCACCGTATTGTTGAACTGGCGGAAGAAAAAAGTCTGACGCTCGATGGCGATGTTTGCACCAAGGCAAGGAGTGATCTGACGACGCCCCGTAATCGCCTCGCCGTCGAAATGGCATGGCTGCCTGGGGTTTCACCCAATAGCGCAAGAGTCTTGATGTCTAATCTGCACAATCATATTGATCTGGTAAAAAAAGCTACCACGGCTCCTGCTCTAGCCAAAGCAAATCTACTGGCAGCAGCCATTGAGTTGCTCGACCCTGAGATGGATGTTGATCCGTGGTGCGACTGGATTGTTGAGTTTGCCTACACGGTCGACATGATTGAGCCAGAAAACGTGTTGCGCGAGATTAATGAGGATCGTTCAGTATCTGGCTTTCCTGAAGTGAAGGGGATAGAGCAAATAGAGGTTGAATTGCGCGAGAGGCAGCGCTACTACACCGATACCATCAAAACTGCATTAAACAGATTTTCTCCAGATAAATTGGTTGATGTCGTCACCCGTGTTGTCGAGACCACGACCGACACTGGGGAAGAGCATGGCGCATCGCTTGTTCACGATCTGGTTGAACGATACGAAACGGACGCCAACCGCTATCTCCAGCCAGAAGCTGAAAATATCAAAAAACTTGCAGAGGCGATTCGCCAAGCAGCCCACAAAGGTGAAAGTGCGGTTAAGCCACTTGCCGATAAATTGATTCAAGTGGTGAGCAAGTGGGACAGCGTGGCACAACCGATTCAGCTCAGCGTGAAGGCACGCGGGCTTGACCACGATCTCAGCCATGATGTTGCCAACACTATTCGCAGCTTGGGTATAGAGCTATTTAACGAGCACGATATGCTTGATACAGCGAATCGGTTCACCAAAATTCTTCAGGAGCTTTTTGCCGAATTGCCAGAAGTGGTTGAAAAGCTTGATCAGGATTTAGAAACTCTTGATGAAATTCATGAGAAACGAAAAGCGGCTCAAAAACGTGGGGCTGAATGGGCGAGGGAAATCTCCTATCAAGCTGAAATTGGCCTTGTGTTTAAAGATACATTGCGTATTTCGCCAAAGGGTGTCGAGTGGAAAGGTAAGTGTTTTCCGTTGGACTCAATCACCTGGGTTAAATGGGGGGCAGTTAGCCGCTCGGTAAACGGTGTTCCAACAGGTACGGATTACACCATCGCAGTAGGTGACAGCCGATCATCTGCCGTAATAGAAACTCGCAAAGGAGATATTTTTAGCACATTTACGGATAAGCTATGGCGGGCTGTGTGTGTCCGTTTGCTCACGGAAACATTGGAAACTCTCAAGAGCGGCAAAAGTGTTTCATTCGGTGATACCGTCGTTGATGATAAAGGTGTGCGGCTTACGAAACATAAGTTTTTTGGCAATGAAACAGAATATCGTGATTGGGGAAAAGTGACGTATGGCAGTTCAGGCGGCTCTCTTTTCATTACGGCTCAAGATGATAAAAAAGTTTACGTGTCGCTACCCTATTTATCCACACCGAATGCTCACATCCTTGAGGCAATGATTCGTTTGAGTTTCAAAAAGTGGACTGGGCGGCTGAGTGGATTGCTAACTGATTGAATGTATATCCAAATCGGCTATTTCCAGCGCGTTGTGGTAGAAAAAATTTCTGGTCATTTGAATCAGGTCATACGGGTGTTGCTGAACGATCAAACTCTGGAATACACGTTGCCCGATAAACCCAATAGTCGTTTGCAACAATATCGGCTGACTGAAAAAGGGCGGTTGTTATTGGGTGTGTTGCGAAAAGGGAGCCCTGCATAAACCGGAAAAAGGGTGATATGCGTGCGAATTTTGCTCCAAACTGGACACGCATTCCACGGCAAACTGGACAGTAAAATAGGGATGAAAAATATCTGCGCCTGAAAATACTCACTCCGATGCTCCCGACGCTCTGAAAAACATGAAATTTACCCACACTATTTCACGAAGACTTAAGGAGGCATCATGTTACTGACAGCAGTTCTTACTCCTGCCCAGGAAGGTGGCTACATCGCCTTGAATCCGGAAACTGGAACAACGACACAGGGAGAAACGGTTCAGGAGGCGTTAGCCAATCTTCAAGAGGCCACCGCGTTGTATCTCGAAGAGTTTCCCGCCCATTTCGGCGCGCATCCGCTGGTGACCACCTTCGAGGTGGCATGTGCATAAGCTTCCTGTTTTGTCGGGAGCGGAAATCGTCAAGGTGCTGGTGGCGCTCGGATTTGTAGTTATGCGGCAACCAGATGTCAACGCCGAGGAATTCATGCGGGAGTTGGGGAAATGATCGGTCGCTTGAGCGGAATCCTGCTGGAAAAGAACCCGCCGCAAATCCTGCTGGAGGTGCAGGGCGTGGCATATGAAGTGGATGTGCCGATGAGCACGTTCTACAACCTGCCCGCGCTGCATGAAAGGATCGTGCTGCACACCCACCTCATCGTGCGCGAGGATGCACACCTGCTGTTCGGCTTTGCTTCCTGCGATGAGCGCGCGGCGTTCCGCCAGTTGCTGAAGATCAGCGGCGTGGGGCCGAAGCTGGCGCTTTCCGTGCTGTCCGGCCTGAGCCTCGCCGATCTCGCCGATGCCGTGGCGCGCAAGGAAGCGGGGCGGCTCACCAAAATCCCCGGCGTGGGCAAGAAAACCGCCGAGCGTCTGCTGCTGGAACTGCAAGGAAAATTCAGCGTAACCGTATCGGGCTACCACGGAGAAAGCGCGCCGACAGGGGGCGGAGACATCGTGAACGCGCTGCTGGCGTTGGGCTACAGCGCCAAGGAAGCGGAATGGGCGGCGAAACAATTGTCCGCCGATACCGGCGTGTCGGATGGCATAAGGCAGGCGCTTAAAATTTTATCCAAAGCGTGAGCCGCCGCATATCCATACATTTGTTGAGCTTTGACACCCTTTGCCAGCATGTCAATTCGGCCTGGCTTCCCATGAGCTACGTAAGCTTGAGTTTTTTGCAATTTGCCTATAATGTAGCGGCACTTTGCCAAAACGAGGTGCGCCATGTTAACCAATAAATCTGTAGCTGCAACTAAATCAAGAGCCAAGGCTGCATCGGCTGCAACCAAATCAAGAGCTAAGGCTGCATCTGAAACGGCAGCCAGCGAGCTTGCCTATGAGGCTGGCTTTAAAGGCTCCAGCGCGAGCAAAGTTGCCGCCCCCCAAGCGCTTTATACAACCCGCGAACAACGGCTGCGCAGTGAGCGTTCCTTGTTTTCTGTGCTGCTCGCCCAGAGTGCTCCAGCCAGTGATATGGAAGTGGTCAAGCTGGTTCACAACCGGCTTCCGCTCAGTGTAATTGATCGCCTGCTTGCCGAAGGGGTGACGAAACAAGAGATCGATCTGGTCGCCCCACCAAGAACATTAGCGCATCGCCGCGCTAACGCGGAAAGCTTGACTGTCGAAGAGTCTGATCGTGCGGTGCGCCTGGCCCGTGTTGTTGCGCAAACGGAATCGGTGTTCGGTAACAAAGACAAAGCGATGGCCTGGTTGCGCCAGCCGATGAAGCGTTTCGAGGGTAATACCCCTATCGAAATGCTTGCCACGGATGTGGGTAGCCGTCTGGTCGAAGAGGTGTTGGTGCAGATTGATGAAGGCTTTTTCGCGTGATGGTTTGGCGGATAAGCAACTACCTTGATCTATCTGGTCAAGGCGGCTTGCGGGCGCCAGCGCGTTGGCATAATGCCGGTGCGCCTATCGTTTACACTGCCAGCTCTCCCGCTTCAGCGCTTTTGGAGGTGTTGGTTCATCTCGAACTCTACGATCCAGATCATTTGCCGGATTCATATCAGTTGTTGCGGATTAATGTTCCAGATAGTGTCCTCATCACCGAGCTTGATGAGGGCAATCTTGACCCCGATTGGCGAAAGATCGTGGAGATAACCAGAGCGGTAGGGGATGAGTGGCTGATGGAGTCGAGGTCGGCTCTGCTGGCTGTGCCCAGCGCAATTGTTCCCCACACGCAAAATTACCTGATTAACCCCGCCCATCGCGACACCAGAAAAATTAAAATCAACTCGCACGGGAGTTTCCCTTTTGATTTCCGTTTGTTTCAGTGATAACCGGAATACAGCCAACAATATTGACCGTATATGATTCACAGCGATAACCTTACCTCTGAACCGCGCCTCATCGCGGCTACGCCGGCCTCGCAGCAGGAAGAGGCGCTGGAGCGCGCATTGCGCCCCAAGCTGCTGGACGAATGTGTCGGGCAGGAAAAATACGCGGGCAGTTGCAAATCTTCATCGAGGCCGCGCGCAAGAGAAAAGAGCCGCTCGACCACGTGCTGCTGTTTGGCTTTGCTTCCTGCGATGAGCGCGCGGCCTTCCGCCAGTTGCTGAAGATCAGCGGCGTGGGGCCGAAGCTGGCGCTGTCCGTGTTGTCCGGCTTGAGCCTCGCCGACTTGGCCGATGCCGTGGCGCGCAAGGAAGCGGGGCGGCTCACGAAAATCCCCGGCGTGGGCAAGAAGACCGCCGAGCGCCTGCTGCTGGAACTGCAAGGAAAATTCAGCGTAACCGTATCGGGCAATCTCGGGGCTGGTGCATCGCCGCAGGGCAGCGATGTGGTGAATGCCCTGCTGGCGCTGGGTTACAGCGCCAAGGAGGCGGAATGGGCGGCGAAACAATTGCCTGCTGATACCGGCGTGTCGGACGGCATACGCCAAGCGCTCAAGCTATTATCCAAGGCATGAAACGATACGGAATAGGGGTAACATCGCATCCTTGAAGAAAAGGAGATAAGCATGGGGTTGGCGGAAATCGTGCAGGAGCAAATCAAGGCGCTGCCGGAAGGCCAGGTGAAAGAAGTGCTGGATTTTATCGGCTACCTCAAGTCGCGTCAGGAGCAAACGCAATGGGGCGACCTGATGCAGGCGCAGGAGAAATCGCTGGCCAAGGTTTGGGATAATCCAGACGACGAGGTGTGGAACCATGTTTGAGGCGGGCGCGCTGGTGCTACTTCCCTTTCCATACTCGGATGCGACTACCAGCAAGCGCCGCCCGGTGCTGGTGTTGACCAAACCTGACGAGTATGGCGACTTTATCGGTATGGCGGTTAGTTCACGGTCGCATCATGCCCAAGCCGTGCCGTTACAAAACAATTCGCTGGAGGAAGGGCAACTGCCCAAACCAAGCTGGATCAGGACAGATCGCGTCGTCACCTTGAATGCCAGCTTGGTCATCAAGGCGTTCGCAAAAATCAAGGCAGAAGCGCATCGCCAGGCTGTCGGCAGCTTGTGCGAAACATTGCGCGAGCAAATTCCACCGGCATGAGCCGTCCTAATTTACCACCCGAATCTAATGGGCACCTCTAAAAATTCGTTACACCGGCAAAAGCCGGTGTCCAGCTTATTGAAAACACTGGATTCCGGCCTTCGCCGGAATGACGAAACTCGAATTTTTAGAGGTGCCCTAATGTATGAAGAGCAAACCGGCTATTGATCTGTTGCGCTGGGTGGGCCAGCCTTTGCTGCTTGCCAGCCTGATTGCGTGGAGCATCGCGCCCGCTTATCCCGGCAATGTTGCGGGTGCTGACATTGCAGCCCAAAAACAACATGCCGGAGCCGCTTCAGCAAAAACAGCAAGCGATGCCAGTGACGGTATCCAGGAAATCAAGGATAGGCTCAGGGAGCTGGAAAGCAAGGAACGGCAAAATTATGCGCTGGAGCTGGAGGGGCGGCACAAACGGGTGGATTGGTGGCTCAGCTTTCTTGGAGTCATTCTCGCGGGTTTGGCGATTTTTGTAGCCGTCGCAGGTATTGCGATTCCCTACGCTGTTGTACGCAAAAACAGGGACATCATCGAGCAGGACAAGAAAATCATCGAGCAGGACAAGGCGCAGGTCAGAGCATGGCTCGACGAAATCGAGAAGTTAAAACATAAAGCCAATGCGGATGCGGAAGTTATCGGGCAGAAACTCGAAATCGTAAGTGGCACGCCTTCGGCTACGAGCGAAGATGTCCAGCAAACGGCAAAAACGACCGCTCAAGATAAAACCGCAGACCCGATATTGCGCTTGCGAGCCAAGGCGGTAGAGGCTAGCCGCTCCGAGAGTGCGCGCGAGGCCTATACTCTATGGGCTGCACTGGCCGAACTTACTACAAGTGATGCGAATGCTCAGTTTAATGCAGGCTATTGGGCTTATCAGCTTGGTGATCGCGCTCAAGCAGATGAAAAAATGCATTGGCTGAAACTGGCCGGGCAGCATTTTGCCCGGGCACTCGCCATCAAGCCAGACTTGCATGAGGCCGTTTACAGCTTGGGAGTTGTGCTGGGTGCTGAAGCGGATGCGCTCTCCGCCCAAGACATGGGGGCGGCTCGTCCGCTGTGGCAGCAGGCGGGCGAGAAATACCGGCAAGTGCTCGCCATCAAACCAGGCAAGCACGAAGCTGCGAACAACTGGGGAGCCGCACTGGCTGCCGAGGCGGGCGTACTTTCCACGCTTGACCTTGCCGCCGCCCGTGCGCTATGGCAGCAGGCGGGCGAGAAATACCGGCAGACGCTTGCCATCAAGCCCGACAAACACGAAGCCGCAAACAACTGGGGGACTGCACTGATTGCAGAGGCGGGCGCCATTGCGGAGAGAGATGCCGAACAGTCAAAACGATTGCTGGATCAGGCCGAGCAGCTTTTGTTAGCCCATGCTGATGCAGGGCCGGGCATGGTGGCCTATAACCTCGCTTGTGTATATGGGCGACGAGCAGATGTGCAGAACTGCCTGAAGTGGTTGGGCGTTAGTCAAAAACACAACACTTTGAAGGACTGCACATATTTGCGCGAGGACAAAGACCTGGATGAGGTTCGCAATGCTCCCGAATTTGTCGAATGGCTCCGGCAGGTGTGCCCATGATCCAGAACGACGATCTAGGCGCCGCGCGCATCATCTCTCCCGCCCCGGCCTCGCAGCAGGAAGAAGCGCTGGAGCGCGCGCTACGCCCCAAGCTGCTGGACGAATATGTCGGCCAGGAAAAGATACGCGGGCAATTGCAAATCTTCATTGAGGCGGCGCGTAAGAGAAAAGAGCCGCTCGATCACGTGCTGCTGTTCGGCCCGCCAGGGCTGGGCAAGACCACGCTGGCGCACATCATTGCGCGCGAGATGGGGGTCAACCTGCGCCACACCTCCGGCCCGGTGCTGGAGCGCGCGGGCGATCTCGCGGCGCTGTTGACCAATCTCGAGCCGAACGACGTGCTGTTCATTGATGAAATCCACCGCCTCTCTCCGGTGGTGGAAGAAATCCTCTATCCCGCGCTGGAGGATTACCAGATAGACATCATGATCGGCGAAGGCCCGGCGGCGCGCTCGGTGAAGCTGGATCTGCCGCCGTTCACGCTGGTGGGCGCGACCACGCGCGCCGGGATGTTGACCAACCCGCTGCGCGACCGCTTCGGCATCGTGGCGCGGCTGGAGTTTTACACCACGGCTGAATTGCAGCGCATCGTGACGCGCTCCGCCGGTTTGCTCAATCTACCCATCTCGCAGGACGGCGCGCTGGAAATCGCCAAACGCTCGCGTGGCACGCCGCGCATCGCCAACCGGCTGCTGCGCCGCGTGCGCGACTTCGCCGAAGTGCGGGCGCAGGGCGAGGCGACGCGCGAAGTGGCCGACGCCGCGCTGATCATGCTGGACGTGGATGCTCAGGGGCTGGACGTGATGGACCGGAAACTGCTGCTGACCGTGATCGAGAAATTTACTGGCGGCCCCGTTGGCGTGGACAACCTCGCATCTGCGATCGGCGAGGAGCGCGACACCATCGAAGACGTGATCGAGCCGTATCTCATCCAGCAGGGTTATTTGCAGCGCACCACGCGCGGGCGGGTGGCGACGGCGAACGCCTACAAACATTTCGGCCTGGCGCAGCCGCGCAGCGCGCACAGCAAGGAGCTGTGGGATGAGAGCACGTAGCACATGATGTCAGGCTGAAAGCCCGTGCGAATTGGATGAAACGCCGTGTTACAATGCAACACACCTCAAGTCTGGAGACTTTCATGAGCGCGACTTTGACCATACGCATTGACGATGCGCTGGAGCGCGAACTAAAACAATACGCGGCAGCTACACATCGCCCCAAGGGCGACATCGTGCGCGAGGCGCTGCGCCGCCAGTTGGCTTTGGCGCGCTTCCGTGCCGTGCGCGAGGAAGTGTTGCCGCTGGCCGAGCAGAATGGCATGTTGACCGACGAGGACGTGTTCAAGGTAATCTCGTGAGGGTGTTCCTCGACACCAATGTGCTGGTCAGCGCATTGGCCACGCGGGGGTTGTGTGCCGAGCTTTACGAAAGGTTGCTGATGGAGCATGAGGTGATCATCGGGGAGCCGGTAGTCGCCGAAGTGCTGGACATCATGCGCCGCAAATTCCATGCTGGTAAGGAGTTGCTGGCGAAAGTGGAGGTGGAATTGCGCCTGCTGGAAATTGTCCCCGCCCAGCCTGCCGCCCCCAAGCTGCCGATAAAAGACCGCGAAGACCCATGGATAATTGCCTGCGCGCTGGCAGGGAAGGCGGATTGTTTCGTCACGGGCGATGCCGAGCTGTTGGAGTTGGGAAAAGTAGAAAGCCTGCCCATATTCTCGCCGCGGGCTTGCTGGGGAAAACTGTTGGTTTACCCTCCAGAAAACAATAGCCGGTAGAGGCAACAGAAAATGCCGCGCGTCATTGATAACATAGACCAGCATTTGCTGCCTATCCTGCGCGATACGCTTGCTGTGTCGGAGCGCGCGGATTTTTGCGTGGGTTATTTCAACCTGCGCGGCTGGCGCACGATTGATGATTTGATTGCCGGATGGCAGCCGGATGCCGGACAAAAATGCCGCGTCTTGATCGGAATGCAACGCCCGCCGCAGGATGAGGTGCGCGCGCTGTACCAGGCGGTCGGCGATGACGCGCTGATGGACAACGCGCGTGCCAGCGAAATCAAGCGCAAGTTTGCGGAACACCTGCGCGAGCAAATCACCTTCGGCGTGCCGACTGCCGCTGACGAGAAAGGTTTGCAGCGCCTTGCCAGGCAGTTGCGTGAAGGCAAGGTGCAGGTCAAATTATTTCTGCCATATCCGCTGCACGCCAAGCTTTATCTCCTGTTCCGCAAAGACATCAACAACCCGATAACGGGATTTGTCGGCAGCAGCAATCTCACTTTTTCCGGCCTTTCCAGGCAAGGCGAGCTGAATGTTGACGTGCTCGACCACGATGCCGCCAACAAACTTTCTGTCTGGTTCGATGCCCGCTGGAATGACCGCTGGTGTCTCGATCTTTCCGCCGAACTGGCCGAGGTCATCGAACAAAGCTGGGCGCGCGAAGAGCTGGTTCCGCCGTACCACATCTACCTGAACATGGCCTATCACCTCAGCGTCGAAGCGCGCGCGGGCTTGAGCCAGTTCCGTTTGCCCGCGCGGTTTGACGAGGAGCTGTTCGACTTCCAGAAAGCGGCGGTAAAAATCGCCGCGCGCCATTTGCACCGGCGCGGCGGAGTCATCATCGGCGACGTGGTGGGTCTGGGCAAAACCATGATGGCTACCGCTTTGGCGCGCATGGTGGAAGACGATCTCAACTATGAAACCCTCATCATCTGCCCGAAGAACCTCGTGCCGATGTGGGAGCATTACCGCAAGGAATACGGCCTGCGCGGTACGGTGAAATCGCTGACAGAGGTGGTGCATAAGACCAAAGGACTAAAAGATCTCAAGCGTTACCGGCTGGTGCTAATTGATGAAAGCCACAACCTGCGCAACCGCGAAGGCCGCCGTTACAAGGCTATCCACGAATACGTGAGGCAATGTGACGCGCGGGTCATTCTGCTGACGGCCACCCCCTATAACAAGACGCTCACCGACCTTTCCGCACAACTGCGGCTGTTCGTGGAAGAAAAACAGAATATCGGTGTGCGGCCAGAACACTTCATGCGATCAAATGGCATGACCGACGCGCAATTCGAGCGGCATTACCAATGCCCACCGCACTCGATTCTGGCAATGGAGAAAAGCGATGTTCTGGATGACTGGCGCGAATTGATCCGTCTCTACATGGTGCGCCGCACCCGCAGTTTCATCCTCCAGCATTACACCGAGCAGGATGCCACAACAGGCCGCCGTTACCTCAAAGTGCGCACTGGCGAGAAACTTTATTTCCCGACACGCAAACCGATTTCGCTAGGCTTTGCCGTGGATGAAAATGACCCTGCCGACCAATATGCCAAGCTGTACTCGGTGGAAGTGGTGGATGTCATCAACCGGCTGCGGCTCTCGCGTTACGGTCTGGGAAAATATGGCGATCCTCTGGCACTCAAATCCGCCAGCGCTGCCGAACGCAAGCAGATGGATGACCTCGGCAAGGCGGGCCAGCGGCTGATCGGGTTTTGCCGCACCAACCTGTTCAAGCGCTTGGAGTCGAGCGGCTTCTCTTTCATGCAGTCCATCGAGCGGCACATCCTGCGCAACGAAATTTACCTGCACGCGATTGATAACGGGCTGGAGTTGCCCATCGGTACACTGGACGCGGGCATCCTCGATGCCGACCGCTTCGACGAAGATGCCGAAGGTTTGCACGCCGAGCAGGAAGATTTGCTGGATGGCGTGATAGAAGAAGCCGAGAGCAACGCAAACAGCCCGGCTGCTTCTAACTACAGCCAGTACGCGGATCAATACCGCAAACGCTTTAAATGGATTGACTCACGCCTGTTCAAAAATGAACTGCGCGAGCATCTTGCCGACGACATCTCCGCCTTGCGCGATCTGCTCAAGCGTTACGGTGCATGGAATATCGAGCAAGACCGCAAACTTGCGCAACTGGAAAACCTCATCGCACGCACCCACAGCAAGGAAAAGGTACTGGTGTTCACCCAGTTTGCCGACACCGCCCGCTATCTGGGGCGCGCATTGCAAGCGCGCGGCATCAAGGCGCTGGCAGCAGTCACCGGCGCATCCGCCGACCCCTATGCCGTCGCCTGCCGCTTCTCGCCGCAATCCAACCATGCGCAAGTCAGCAAGGCGGAAGAGCTGCGCGTGTTGATCTGCACCGACGTGCTTTCCGAAGGGCAAAACCTTCAAGACTGTGCCGTGGTGGTGAATTTTGATCTGCCCTGGGCGATCATCCGCCTCATCCAGCGCGCGGGCCGCGTGGATCGCATCGGCCAGAAGGCCGAAGACATTTGCTGCTATTCCTTTCTTCCCGCCGACGGTGTGGAGCGCCTCATCAACCTGCGCGCACGCATCACCCAACGTTTGCACGAAAACGCCGAAGTGGTGGGCACGGATGAGGCCTTCTTCGAGGATGAAGATGCCGAACGCCTGCGCAAGCTCTCCCTGCAAACCGCCGGTGCGCTGGACGATCAGGACGACGAAGTTGATCTGGCTTCTTACGCCTGGCAAATCTGGAAAACCGCCACGCAGGACAATCCCGAACTGGCGCGCAAGATCGAGTCGCTGCCGCCGGTGATTTATTCCACCAAGCGTGCGCCCTCATCCCCAGCCCTTCTCCCGGAGGGAGAAGGGAGCAGATTCCCCTCTCCCGCTGNNCTGGGAGAGGGGCTAGGGGTGAGGGAGCGCTCGTTGATGTTTCCACCGACAGCGCCCTAGTCTACGTCAAATCCCCCGAAGGTAACGACCACCTCGCCTGGGTCAACGCACAAGGCGAAGCCATCACCGAATCACAGTTCACCATCCTGCGCATGGCCGAGTGCGCGCCGGAAGAACCCGCGCTGGAACGCGCCGAAAACCATCACGACCTCGTTGCCGTTGGACTCAATCTGGCGGTGAACCAGGACAAAGCGGTGGGTGGCAGCTTGGGCCGCCCCTCCAGCCCGCGCCGCAAATGTTACGACCGCCTCAAGGAATATGCCCGCAGCCTGCGCGGTTCCCTGTTCGCCGACGATGAGCTGGAGCGCGCCATCGAGGACATCTACGCCCGCCCCCTGCTGGAAAGCGCCGCCGACACCCTCAACCGTCTGATGCGCAGCGGCGTCAACGATGAACAATTGAGCGAGGCCGTCAAGTCGTTGCGCGAAGAAAATCAGCTCACTTATGCCGAAGACGATGCCAAACAGCACGAGCCCAAAATCGTCTGCTCGATGGGGTTGAGGGAGGGAGTCAAATCGTGAGAAAACATAATGTAGGGTGGGTTAGGACGATGGCCGTAACCCACCAATCAGGCAATGAGGTAATCATGGTGGGTTACGCGATGAAGCCGCTAGCCAACCCTACAAAACCACTAGCACACCGAGTTGGCGAAGCCATGCACTACAAGCATACGATGAAGGTCTGTAGCGCGTTTAAGGGAGGTCTGACCAGATGATTACCCGGCTTACTTTAAGAAACTTCAAAAGCGTGGGCGAGCAATCCTACGATTTCACACAGTTTGACCTGCTGGTTGGGCGAAACAACAGCGGCAAGAGTACAGTGCTTCAAGCCCTCGCCATCTGGCAGTTCTGCGCGGATGAATTTCATCGTTCCAAGCGAGGCGGAAACAAGGGTATTCAGGTGGTACTGCCCAACTTTACTGCTTTGCCAGTTCCAGAATTCAATTTGCTTTGGAAGGACAGAACGGATCGTGCCTATCCAATTAAGAATGGAAAAAAGAAACAGGAATTCATCCTGATTGAAATATTGGTCGAATGGCGACGGACGACTGGAGAAGCAGCTTCCTTTGGTGTCGAATTGCGTTACCACTCACCCCAAACCATTTATGCCATACCTACAGGTGGTTGGGCTAAATTCAGAGCCTGCGAAGAGCAGGGGACTTTGCCGAAGATCGCTTACGTCCCGCCGTTCTCCGGTTTGGAGCCCGTAGAAAAGCGGTTGGATGAAGCGCCTGTACGCCAGCAGGCCGGAAAGGGGCAACCCGGCAGCGTGTTGCGCAATCTGTTGCTACGGGTGTGCCCTGCTCCGCCCAAGGGAAAAGATGGGCGTGTTACCAAAGGCTATACGCCACCGGATGACTGGCAAGAATTAGCCAATGTCGTTGAGCGCTGGTTTTCGGTCAAAATTTCGCAGCCGCAGTATGAGTCTGGCAAGGATGTTTACATCACCGTCGAGTATCGGCAAAACGGCAAGGATTACGACATCATCGCCGGCGGCAGCGGCTTCCATCAAACCTTGACCTTGCTTGCCTTCCTGTATGGCTATCAGCCGACGACCATCCTGCTGGACGAACCGGATGCTCACTTGCATGTCAATTTACAGCGGGAAATTCTTGATTACTTCAAACGGAAGGCTGCGGAAAAGGGCGTTCAATTTCTGATCGCCACACATGCGGAAGAGTTTGCGAAAGGCGTGGATTCCAGCCAGATAGTCTCACTCCTGCATCACAAACCCAAGCGCATAGAGTCAACTCCCGAGATATTGCGGGCGATGGCGGATGTGTCGAATGATGAAATTACGCAACTGATGGCATCGCCGTACATTCTCTATGTGGAAGGCGAAAGTGATGAACGCATACTCCGTGCTTGGGCGAGCACTTGCGGTGCATTAACTGAAATTGAGCAGATGTGTTTCAAGACGATGGGCGGTGGCGGCAAAAAGAACATGAAAGAGCGCGCCGATGAGCACTTCAAGGCTTTGCGCCAAATTGTGCCGGAGACAAAACGCTTGATGTTGTTTGACTTCGATGAGAGTGACGAGGCTTTTCACCCACGCCACGATGATCCGGTGGCCGAATGGAAGCGTAAAAACATCGAGAATTATTTGCTGGTGCCGGAGGCGTGGAAGCGGGCTGCACTACAGTTTTTAAACTGCGGTGATGACGATCTGTTCGCCCAATCAACATTGAGCGCCATCAATACCTTTTTTGTTGACCAGAACTTGACGCTGGCGTCAGGAAAAATCTGGCGCAATGTGTCCGCCAACATTTTCAGTGCTGTAAATGGCAAGCGCATCCTGTTCGAGAACGATGACGCGCTGTTCCATGCTCTGCGCAATGGCAATCCTGCCGTGGAATTGATCCGCGAGAACATCGCGGCAGCCATGACCGGGGATGAGATTCACGAGGATGTTCATGGCTTTTTCGGCAAGCTGCGGGCAATTATTGCGCCAATAAATGACTCGGCTTGAATACTTGGTTTGCAGGTGGTATAAACCACGGTATATATCATCCGTAAAAAAGGAGTTTCACCATGCAAACCGCCAAGCTCTTCAAGAATGGTCGCAGCCAGGCCGTGCGTCTGCCGGCCGAGTTCCGTTTCGAGGGCGACGAAGTGATAATCCGGCGCGATGAAGCTACCGGTGATGTCGTGCTGAGCCCGCGCAACCACAAATTTGAAGCCTGGCTCAAACTGCGCGACCATCTCCTGCCCCTGATTCCGCAGGAAGACCTCGATGCCCTCGACAACTTGCGTGATACGGGTGCAACCGTGGAGCGCGATTGGCCATGAATGCACGCCTGATGCTGGATACCAATGCCGTCTCGGCCATAATCAAAGATAGAGCCAAAACCCTGAACGCGATACTGAACGAGAGACCGTCCTGCATTTCCGTCATCACCGAGGCCGAGCTGCGCTTTGGTTTGGTCAGGCGCGCGATCAATAGCGATCTGCGCCGCATCGTGGAAAATTATCTGGCTACCGTGGATATTCTGCCTTGGACATCCGCCAGCGCCCAACGCTACAGCTTGTTGCGCGCAGAACTGGAAACGCTGGGCAAACCGCTGGCTCCCATGGACTTGCTGATCGTCAGCCATGCAATGGCCGAAGACTGCACACTGGTCAGCGCAGACCGCGCCTTTGCCCAAGTACACGGTTTGAGCCTGCTCGACTGGTCAACCGTTTAAACCCATGTCCGGCCTCAACCTCGAACAATTCAGCGCCCACCTCCAGCAACTGAATTTCAACTTGCTGTTCACCGACGTGCTGGGCTGGAACCATCCGGCCACCCATGAATGCGCAGCGCGGGCTGATTGGAAAATAACATGAGTCAAATCGCCCGGCAGTTGCAGGCCTTCGGGTTCGTCGAACTTTTCAATCAGCTCGGCTGGGATGGCCTTTCGGTGGGCATTGAAAAAGAGGTGAGCGGGTATGTCTATACCCTCAAACCAATCGCGCAGAAACGCGGCATCCAGATATTGCACTGCTTGCCTGGCAGCGATGGCATCATCCCGCCTTACGCCATCCGCCAGAAAATCGAGCGCAAGGTTACGGAGGATGCGCGCGAGCACCTCATCATCTTTACCGATGCCGCACAAACCCGGCAGATATGGCAATGGGTTTCCCGTGCGCCGGGGCGCCCAACGCAATACCGCGAAGTCAAATGGCAAGCCGGGCAAGCCACCGAATTGCTGGAGCAAAAGCTCAAAACCATCAGCTTCAGCCTGGGTGAGGAAGTAAGTCTCAACGTATTCGGCGTGGCAGAGCGCCTGCGCGGCGGATTCGACCGCGACAACGTCACCAAGAAGTTTTACAAGGTTTTTCAGGCGCAGCGCGATGCGTTCCAGAAATTCATCGAAGGCATTCCGTCGGATGACCATCAACGCTGGTACACAGCGGTCGTCATAGATCGCCTGATGTTTCTGTGGTTTTTACAGGAAAAGTTTTTTCTGGATGGCAACAAGCGCTATTTGCGCGACCGGCTTGACGAACACTTGAACTTGGCCCGTCATTCCGGCGCAGGCCGGAATCCAGCAAAAACAAACACTCCGCGAAGCGGACAAGCCAGTGATGTTGCCCCGCTTTCGCGGGAGGTTATTAACCAACTGGATTCCGGCCTGCGCCGGAATGACGAAATTGTTGCTGATGGGTTATCTGAGTTAAAAGCCGCAGACAAAATCAGTTTCTACAAAGCCTTTCTCAACCCATTATTCTTTCGCGGCTTTGCCGAAGAGCGCACCGAAGCCAACCGCGCCGCCATCGAACGCGAATTTGGCAAGGTGCCTTATCTCAATGGCGGCCTGTTTGCCGAGCATGAGCTGGAGCGGCAATACGGCGAAGCTATAGATATTCCCGATACCGCGTTCAGTTCGCTGTTCGCATTTTTCGACGAATGGGACTGGCACCTCGACGAGCGCCCGCTGGCATCGGGCAAGGAAATCAACCCCGATGTGCTCGGCTACATTTTCGAGAAATTCGTCAACCAGAAACAGATGGGGGCGTACTACACCAAGGAAGACATCACCGAATACATCGCCAAGAACACCATCATCCCCTGCCTGTTCGAGAAAGTGCGCGCCGATAATAAAGCCGCCTTCGATGCCCACGCCTGGCCGCTGTTGCAGGAAGACCCGCGCCGCTACATTTACCCCGCGATGCTCCACGGCTTAGCCCCCTCGCCCCTTGCGGGAGAGGGTTGGGGAGAGGGGTTATACCCCCCCGAAATCGCCGCAGGCCTCGACACCCAAGCCCCCAACCTGCTGGAACGCCGCAAACCCTGGAATAAAACCGCCGCGCCCAGCCACGGCCTGCCCACCGAAATCTGGCGCGAGACCATCGCGCGCCACAACCGCACCCGCGAAATCCTCGCCAAGCTGCAAGCGGGTGAAATCAACAGCGTGGCCGACCTCATCACCTACAACCTCAACATCCGCCAGTTCGCGCAGGACGTGATCGAACGCTGCACCGATCCGGCTTTGCTGCGCGCCTTCTGGGTGGCGCTGGCCGGGCGCTTGCCGCGCAAGAGCAACGAAAAATTCCGCCACGGCATGAGCGTGCTCGACCCCACCTGCGGCTCCGGCGCATTCCTGTTCGCCGCGCTGCAAATCCTCAAGCCGCTGTATCAAGCCTGCCTCACCGCCATGAGCGGCGCACTGCTTGATGCTGTGCTCCCTCACCCCCAGCCCCTCTCCCACCGGGAGAGGGCGGGGGGTGAGGGAGCGCACGGAAGAGAGGGCGCTCTCGCCGACATCGAAGACATCGTCGAACGCTTCCACGCCGCCGCCGTGGACAGGGAGCGCGATTACGCCATCACCAAGCACATCATCGTGCATAACTTGTACGGCGTGGACATCGAAACGCAGGCCACCGAAATTGCCAAGCTGCGCCTGTTTTTAAAACTGGTGGCGCTGCTGGAGCCGGGCGACGACATCGAGCCGCTACCGGACATAGACTTCAACATCCGCGCCGGTAACACGCTGGTGGGTTACGCCAGCGCGGACGAAACCGAGCGCGCGGTCAAAGGCGCGACGCAAGGAAATTTATTTTCCGATGCCTGGGAAGACATCCGTATCCGCCTGACGGCGGTGGAACAAGCCTACAACAATTTCCAGATACAGCAGGTGCAGCGCGGCGGGCATGTCACGGCGGAAGACAAGCAGGCGTTGGGCGATGAACTGCACGAACTGGAAGAAATGCTGAATTACCACCTGTGCCGCGAATACGGCAAAGACCCGAACAAAGCCAGGCAGTACGACGATTGGAAAGCCAGCCACAAGCCGTTCCACTGGTATGTGGATTTTTATCCGATCATGGCGGCGGGCGGGTTTGATGTGGTGATTGGGAATCCGCCGTATGTTGTTTTTCCAGGCAAGGACGTGCCATATAGTTGCTTGCCAAATCAGTATGATTGCGAAGCTACCAAGAACCTTTATGCACTTGTGGCGGAGCGCTCAAAGCGTTTAATCAGAAGTGAGGCACCGGTTGGGCTGATTGTTCAGCTTACGTCTATGAGTTCTGAGCGAATGACCGCAATGCAGACCTTGATGGCAAAAGATGCGCAGGCGTTTATTTTGCCTTTCCCCCGTCGGCCCGCATCGGTTTTCGAGGGGGTTGAAATGCCCACAGCTATCTGGATTTCGCTTCCACACAAGAATTCCAGCTTCGTATCTTCGTCGGTTCGACGTTTTTACACAGAAGAACGCAGTACGGCATTAGAGGTAATAAAGTTTTGCTCACATGCAGATCGACGATTTGGGTTTCGGGTGGCTAAAGTCGATTCCGATATTGCAGAAAATCTGTTATCTCGCTTAGAAGGGGCGAATGTTGTTGCTTCTTTGGTAAGTAAGAATCCGAAGGGGCGCGTTTACTATCAGGAAGCCTGTCGTTATTGGGCAAAGGCCAGTGCATTTTCCCCAAGGTTTATTAGGAATGGTGAGGCTGTAGAGCAGCCTCATGGACGAATCATTGGCCTTGAAAATGCGCAAGCAACTGGGTTCGTGAATTGCCTTCTTAATTCATCCCTTTTTTATTGGTATTACTCTGCACTCGCCGACTGCGAGCATATCAACGATTCTTTGATTCAAACTTTCCCCTTGCCACCGCAGTGGACTGACACAGATTGGAGTGCGATTTCCTCAATCATTGACAAAACCCTTTCGTTGTCAGCAAAGCCCAAGACTATTCGCACAAAGCAAGGCCACTTGATTGAATACGACGAGATCGATGGAAAATCTGCGCATGAACAAGTGAACTTGGCGGATCAATCCCTAAGCAAGTTATTTGGGCTATCCGACGAGCAGCTCGACTACATCATCAACTACGACATCAAATACCGTATGGGACTGAACGGCCAAGAGGATGACGCAGATGATTGACTTCACCCCCGCACAAGCCGCCCCGCGCATCGCCAGCCTGCTCACCGCCCGCGAGAGCCGCACGCTCGATTTCAAGCGCGTTTCCGGCAAGATGGTGGGCAAGGCGCTGGAAGCGATTTGCGCTTTCGCTAACACCAAAGCCGGGTTCGCCCACATCCTCGCCACCTTCCCGCTGGTCGCCGAACCCGTTAAAGTGGCGGCGCTCAACGCGTACCGCGATGTGGAAAGGGGGCTGGTGAAATGAGTACGCTACCTGCAATGCCAGAAAAGAATTTATACCAAGACATCCGCGATATTCTGCTGTCCGCGCGGGCGCAGGTGCGGCAGACGGTCAACACCACGATGGTGCAGGCTTATTGGCAGATTGGTCGTTTGATTGTGGAGGATGAGCAAGGCGGGGAGAAACGGGCGGAGTATGGCAAGCGTGTGTTGCCGGAGTTGGCGAAGCGTCTGTCGGCTGACTTTGGCAAGGGATTTTCTTTGCCTAACTTGCGAAACTTTAGGCAGTTTTACCTCACTTTTTCGATGGATGAGATTCGCTACACAGCGTCTAGCGAATTGAGTTGGTCGCACTATTGTTGCTTGATACGGGTGGAAAATAAGCTTGCGCGTACTTGGTATGCCAACGAAGCTGCCTCCCAAAACTGGAGCGTGCGGGCGCTGGATCGGCAGATTTCGACGCTGTATTACGAGCGCTTGCTGGGCAGTCAGAAGCAGGACGGCGTGCGGGATGAGGCCGCGACTAAAGTTGCCGACGAAGCGCCCGCCGACCCGCGCGATTTTATCCGCGATCCTTATGTGCTGGAATTTCTGGGGGTTCAGCCGGATGCCGGATTATATGAAAAGGATGTCGAGCAAGGCTTGATCGACCGCTTGCAGCAGTTCCTGATGGAGTTGGGCAAGGGCTTCGCTTTCGTGGCGCGGCAAAAGCGCTTGCAGGTGGAGGGCGACGATTTCTTTGTTGATCTGGTGTTCTACAACTACCTGCTCAAATGTTTCGTGCTGATTGACCTCAAGATTGGCAAGCTGGCGCATCAGGATGTCGGGCAACTGGATATGTATGTGCGCGTGTTTGACGAGCAGCAGCGCGGCGAGGGGGATAACCCGACCATCGGTTTGATTCTTTGCTCGGAACGCAATGCGGCGGTGGCGAAGTATTCTGCCTTGGCCGACAAGCCGCAATTATTTGCCAGCAAGTATCAACTGCTTCTGCCCAGCGAGGAGGAATTGCGCGCCGAATTGGAGCGTGACCGCGCCTTGCTGGAAAACGCACGTGAGGCAGCGGATGATTGACCTCACCTCCGCCCAGGCCGCACCGCGCATCGCCAGCCTGCTCGCCGCCCGCGAGAGCCGCACGCTCGATTTCAAGCGCGTTTCCGGCAAGATGGTGGGCAAGGCGCTGGAGATGATTTGCGCTTTCGCCAACACCGAAGGCGGCATCCTGGCCTTGGGCGTGGCGGATGAAAAGCAGGAGAAGGGTGCTGCCCGGTTTTATGGCATCGAGGAAAACCCGGAAGCGCTGGATGAACTCACGCGCAAAGTCCGCACCCAGTTTCACCCGGCGATAGAAACCATCAGCTTCGTGCGCCTGCCCTGCACCTTGCGCGACGGCAAGGCGGGGCATGTGGTGCTGGTGCGCACTGGCAAGAGCGATAAGGTGCATTCCATCGTGGACGATGGCACCTGGATGCGGCTCGATGCGGGCAACCGCGAGATGAGCGCCGCCGAGATCACCGAGCTTTCTTACCGGCGCGGGGTGCGTAGCGCGGAGAGCGAGCCGATGGCTGTTCCGCTGGAGTTGCTGGAAACTGATGCTTGGCGCAGCTTTGTCGCCGCACGCGGATTGAAGAGCGGCACGTTCGCGGAGCAGTTGCAGAAAATTGGTTTGGCATCGAAGCTGGGGAGCGAAGTTCAGCCAACCCGCGCGGCGGTGCTGCTGTTTGCCGAGGAGCCGGGCAGCTTGCTTGCCGCGCATGGCTCTCGTGCCGACATCCGCCTGATGGTGTATGACGGCAAACAGGTTGTGCCGGGCGCTACGCCCAACCTGCGCAAAACACCGAAGACGATACGCGGCCCGTTGATCGAGCAGATAGATGTGGCGGTGAAGACCGTATTGGATGAGCTTGCGCAAGGCTTGACGCTTTCCGGTAGCGGCTTCAAAACCCAGCACCTGTACCCTGAGCGGGTGGTGAAAGAGGCGATTGTGAATGCGGTGATTCATCGTGATTACCGCTTGAACCGTGATATTTTCATCCGCCTTTTCGATGACCGCATCGAGGTGGAAAGCCCCGGCGTGTTCCCCGGCAATATCACACCGGCCAACGTGGACAAGGCTGGCTCCAAGGCGCGCAATCCTTTGGTTGCGCAAAACCTGCGCGAGTTTCCCGTCGCACCTAACATTGATGCGGGCGAGGGTGTGAAAATGATGTTTGCCGAGATGGCGAGCGCGAAGCTATATCCGCCACAGTACCGGCAGAATACCGAGGCGGCGGTGGAGAGTGTGACGGTGACGTTGTTGAATCTGGAGCGCCCTACCGTGTGGGATGAGGTCAGCCACTGGATTGATACGCACGGTGAGATTGCCAACCGCCAGTTGCGCGAAATTACCGGGCTGGATACTTTGGAGGCATCGCGCATGTTGCGCACTTGGGTTGCACAAGGGGTGCTGATTGCCCTGCCTTCCGCATCTCGCCAGCAAGCCAGTTATACCAAGCCAATGCGGTCAGTCGAGCAAGCGGATTCATTATCAAACGCTCCAGATAATGAACTGCCAAAATCGTAAAATTCATTACAAAACAGCAAAATGACGAAACCGTCATTATCATTCTGGCAAAAAGACGGGGTAGCCGGGGTGGGTAACATGACATTTCTGGAACAACCGCTGACGGCTTTTTTCGCATCCCGCCGCTGTTCAGGGCGGGCGATCCGGGCGGCGATGGATTGGGCGGTAGAGCAGGCGCGGGCGAGAACGCCGTTAGTTGGCGGCTTTCATTCACCGCTTGAGCAGTCGGTGCTGGAAGTGATGCTGGCGGCTCATGCGCCGGTGGTGATGGTGATTGCGCGTAAGCTGGATACGGCGAGTCTTCCGGCTGCATGGCACGATGCGGTGCAAGCTGGAACAGTTGCGGTGGTGAGTATGGATGAGTCGCAGCAACGCTTGACTGCCGAGCTGGCCACACGTCGCAACCATTGGATTGCACTCCGCGCAGCACACATCGTGGCCGCAGAGGTATCACTTGGCGGAAATTTGGCATCTTGTCTGGCACAATGGAAAATTGAAAAGATGCGAGTGAGTATTTTGTTGAATGAGGTTGGGAAGCAATGAGCTTGCTAACTGTTTTTTCATTTGGAACGCAGTGCGTACCGAATTAAGCTGGAAGAATTATTGGCTGAGCTGTGCTTATGATCTACTCAATTTGTGACGCAGCGCGACACAAATTGAGTAGAAAATGCAGGTAATACACAATGAAAAAGAAAGAACAGGTTTTCAGCCTGCCGATCCGCGTGTATTTTCAGGACACCGATGCGGGCGGCGTGGTTTATCACGCCAGTTATGTGAACTTTATGGAGCGCGCGCGGACTGAGTGGCTGCGCGAGCGCTAT
>CXWL01119372.1_pt1 | contig 31460 bp, 27 predicted proteins | sample 590931 | NCBI WGS metagenome assembly CXWL01 (sample SAMEA3498368, study PRJEB10139) | groundwater metagenome | biome: water well; material: biofilm material | place: Germany | collected 2015-04-27
ACTGTGGAAATCGCCGCCTCGGCAGCCTCCGCCGCATCTTCGTCTGCGACCACCGGAGCGGTTTCTGACATGATCATGTTCTCGGCATCGGGCGCCTCATCGCACACGGTGATGCCCATGTCATTGATCATGCTGACCACGCCTTCGATCTGCTCGACTTCCAGCATCTCGGGCAGGTGGTCGTTAATCTCGCCAAAAGTCAGATAGCCGCGCTCCTTGCCAAGGACGATCAGGCTTTTCAGGCGGGTGCGGCGCGCCTCGATATCCTGCAACGGCTCTGCCGCCGGCGCAGCGACCGGTTTGCTGGCCTTGGTTGCCGCCTGCTTGGCGCTGGCGGGTTTTTTCTTGTCTAGCTTGGTTGCCATAATGATGTGGTTTCCGTTCCCGCAAGTTTGTTGGGGTATGTATGTGCGATTGCTGAAAAAAAGTAGCGGATTATACCCGATTTTTCAAAAATTTCAGCAGCCTAACCGCGCTGCAAAAGCTGCCGGTAACGCTCGCGCTCCCGCTCGTCCAGTCCCTGCAACCCGCCCGGTTTTGCCTCCAGTGCGCGTCGCTGCTGCTGGTGCCCCGCCTGGCGCAACTTGACCAATGCACCCTGGAATTCCTCGAGCGCATCGAAGGAATCGCCCCACTGCATGATCTCGGCCTGTTCCGCCGCAAATAAGGCTTCGTGGGCCGTACCATGAAAGGCCTGAATTACGGCGGCGGTGCTTGCTTCTCCAGCCTGGGGGCGCAGCCATTCGATCAGTGCAAAAACCGCTTCCGCATCGGCGCCATCCGCAGCGAAGTCTGGCGGCAACCGGTGCGCCAGTTCAGGCTGAAACAGCAGACAGCGCAACAGCACGCGCAGGTTGGACGCTGCCGGGCGGGCCGCTTTCTGCATCGCGCGCCGTGGTGGCGCGCCCACCGGCTTGATCCCGCACAGGACCTCCAGTTCTGCCTGTGTGATGCCTGTCAGGGCTGCCAGTTCCTTGCGCAGCAGCAACCCGGCGCCCGGCGCGGCAATCGCCGCCAGCAGCGGCTTCGCGCGCTGCAACAGGGCGTTGCGGCCTTCCTGGGTACCCAAGTCAACTTGCGCCGATAATTCGCGCAGCAAATAGCCGGACAGCGGTAGCGCTTCGCGCAGCAATTGCTCGAAGGCTTCCTTGCCGCGCTCGCGCACGAAGCTGTCGGGGTCATGCTCGGGCGGCAGAAACAAAAAGCCGATGCGCTTGCCGTCCACCAGTTGCGGCAGCGCGTTTTCCAGCGCGCGCCAGGCCGCTTTTCGCCCCGCCGCATCGCCATCGAAGCAAAATACCACCCGGTCGCTCAAGCGCAACAGTTTTTGTACATGGTAGGGCGTGGTTGCCGTGCCCAGCGTGGCGACCGCATATTCGACGCCGTGCTGCGCCAGCGCAACCACGTCCATATACCCTTCCACCACCAGCACCATCTGGCTGCTGCGGATCGCCTTCTGCGCCTGAAACAGGCCGTAAAGCTCGCGTCCTTTCTCGAACAGCGGAGTTTCCGGCGAATTGAGATACTTCGGCTGCGCGGAGGTGGCGCTGGAAGTGCCGGTTACCTCGCGGCGTCCCCCTGTGTCAATTTCGTCCAGCCTTTGGCTGGTAACGGATTTCCTGACTTTGTTATGCGGGGGGTCGCCCTTGTCCAGTACCCGCCCGCCAAAGCCGACGATCTGCCCGCGCGCGTTTGCGATGGGGAACATGATGCGGTCGCGGAAGCGGTCGTAGCGCCTGGATTCGTCGTGTTGGCTCCGTCCGGCGATTTGCGCATTAACTTGCCCTTCTGGCAAGTTAGCCTCCGCCGAAACCGCCTTCGGCTGACTTTCTATCACCAGGCCGGTTTCCAGCAGGCTGGCATTCCGGTAATCCGGGAATACGCTTTCCAGGTTTTGCCAGCCCTCCGGCGCGTAGCCGATGCCGAAGCGCGCTGCAATCTCGCCCGAGAGCCCGCGCCGCTTGAGATAGTCTATGGCGCGCGGCGATTGCTTGAGTTGTTCCCGGTAGTAGCGTGTGGCGGCCTGCATCACTTCGTACAGATCGGGCGCAACCTTGTGTTGCACCTGCCCGGGTGCGGACGTTTCTCGCGGCACTGCCACGCCGGCGTTGCGCGCCAGGTCTTCCACCGCCTCGACAAAGCCCATTCCGGCATGTTCCATGATGAAGCCGATGGCCGTGCCGTGCGCGCCGCAACCGAAGCAGTGATAAAACTGCTTGCTCTGGCTGACCGTGAAAGAAGGAGATTTTTCGTTGTGGAACGGGCAGCAGGCAACATAGTTCGCGCCTGCCTTTTTCAGCGGAACGTAGCGCTCGACCACGTCCACTATGTCCAGGCGGTTGAGCAAGTCCTGAATGAAGCTTTTTGGAATCACCCCGGCTCTCGTATTGTGATGGCAAGGCACCGATTAACCCGGCATGGAGAAACGCCCTGCAACAACTGCCACAAAAGGAAATCAGCTGGACAAACTTGCCTTGACTTGCGCCGAAACCTTGCCCATATCGGCACGCCCGGCCAGCTTTGGCTTGAGCAGCGCGATCACCTTGCCCATTTCCTGCGGCGATTTTGCACCGCTGGATGCGATGGCCTCGGCCACGGCGGCTGCCACCTCGGCCTCGCTCATCGGTTGCGGCATGTACGATAGCAACACGGATATTTCAAACTTCTCGACATCGGCCAGATCCTGTCTGCCCGCAGCCTCGAACTGGCTGATGGAATCGCGTCGCTGCTTGATCATCTTGTCTATGATCGAGATTACATCGGCGTCGGTCAGCTCGATGCGCTCGTCCACCTCGCGCTGTTTCGTGGCGGCGAGCAACAGCCGGATGGCGCCGAGGCGCGCCGTCTCCTTGGCGCGCATCGCCGTCTTCATATCTTCGCTGATTTTCTGCTTCAGGCTCATGGTAAGCACGCGGCGTCAACCGGCTGCGTGGCAGCCGGAAATCAATACAGCTTGGGGGGCAATACCTGGCTGCGCAGGCGCTTATAGTGGCGCTTCACGGCAGCAGCCAGCTTGCGCTTGCGCTCTGCGGTCGGTTTTTCGTAGAACTCGCGAGCGCGTAACTCGGTCAGCAGACCGGTTTTTTCCACCGAACGCTTGAAACGGCGCATGGCCACCTCGAACGGCTCATTTTCCTTAACTCGTACTGTTGTCATGAACTAATCTACCCCTCACAAAAAATTGAGGGCGCGATTCTACCAAAGGCAACCCCGCTCCACAACTCTCGAGTTAGCCCCCTCCAAGTATCAGTATTTTCTCAAGGGCGCCTCTAGAAATTCAGAGTTCGCCAAAATGCCCCACAAGGGGACACCGATCCGCTACGGGCAAAAGCGGCCCGTGTGGAGTCGTCAGCAAGGCGCAGAAAAAATTTTGCAGCGCCGCATCTGATTGATATGTCAGCAAGAAGTTTTTTCTGCAACACAGCAGTTGGGATGAAATGTGAATTTTTAGAGGTGCCATCAACACTCATCCTGCTGCTGCAAGGCCCACATCTGCGCGTACACCCCCTGGCTGGCCAGCAAATCGCGGTGCGTGCCACGTTCGACGATACGCCCTTTATCCATCACCAGGATCTCGTGCGCGTCCACCACGGTGGAGAGGCGGTGCGCGATAACCAGAGTGGTGCGGTCGCGTGCGACGGTGCGCAGTTCGCCCTGTATCGCCTTTTCTGATTTGGAGTCCAGCGCCGAGGTGGCTTCATCGAAAATCAGGATGGCAGGGTTTTTCAGGATGGCGCGCGCAATTGCCACGCGCTGCTTTTCGCCGCCGGAGAGCTTGAGGCCGCGCTCGCCCACCAGCGTTTCATACCCCAGCGGCAGCGATTCGATAAAGACGTGGATATGTGCCAGCCGTGCGGCTTCCAGCACTTCCTCGCGGGTTGCGCCGGGCCTGCCGTAGGCGATGTTGTAATAGATGCTGTCGTTGAACAGCACGGTGTCCTGCGGCACGATGCCGATGGCCGCACGCAGGCTGGCCTGTGTCACCTGGCGGATGTCCTGCCCGTCAACCAGGATGCGCCCCGCGCCCGTATCGTAAAAACGGAACAACAGCCGCGACAGCGTGGATTTGCCCGCCCCGCTCGCCCCCACCACGGCGACGGTGTGGCCGGCAGGAATATCGAAACTGACATCGAAGAGTATCTGCCGTTCCGGGTCGTAGGAAAAACTCACCCCTTCGAAGCGGATCTCTGCCTGCGCCAATTCCAGCGGTGCAGCATCCGGCGTATCCTCGATCTCGCGGTGCTCGCCGAGCAGGCGGAACATCTTTTCCATGTCGGCCAGCGCGTGCTTGATCTCGCGGTAGACAAAACCGAGGAAATGCAGTGGCATGGAAAGCTGCAACATGAATACGTTGACCAGCACCAGATCGCCCAAGGTCATCGTCCCCTTCGCCACGCCGTCGGCAGCCAGCAGCATCAATGCGGTGATGCCGGCGGCGATGATCGTACTCTGCCCGGCGTTCAGCGCAACCAGAGAAGTCTGGTTGCGCACCGCCGCCGTTTCCCATTTGGCGAGATGTGCGTCGTAGTGGCCAGCCTCGTAACCCTCGTTGCCGAAATACTTCACCGTCTCGTAGTTGAGCAGGCTGTCTATGGCGCGGGTGTTGGCCTTGGAGTCCATGTCGTTCATGGTGCGGCGGAACACCATGCGCCACTCGGTGACCAGCAGGGTGAAAGCCGCATACACCGCCAGCGTGATGAAGGTGATGGCGGCGAACCACGGGTTGTATTTACCCAGCAGGATGACGGCGACCAGCGCGATTTCCAGCAGCGTGGGCAGGATGTTGAACAGCATGAAGTTGAGCAGGAAGCCGATACCCCGCGTGCCGCGCTCGACATCGCGCGAGACGCCGCCGGTCTGCCGCTCCAGGTGAAAGCGCAGACTCAGGCTGTGCAGGTGGGCGAACACCTTGAGCGCCACGCGCCGGATGGCGCGCTGTGTCACCTTGGCGAACACCGCATCGCGCAGTTCGCCGAACAGGGTGCTGCACAGCCGCATCAAGCCGTAGCCGACCACCAGAAACACCGGCACCGCCAGCACCGCCTGCGGCCTGTCCATCGCGTCCACGATCTCCTTGAGCACCAGCGGCACCGCCACGTTGGCCAGTTTGGCCAGCACCAGCAGCGCCAGCGCCAGCGCCACCCTGCCCTTGAATTCCAGCAGATAGGGTAGCAGCGAGCGGACGGTATTCCAGTCGCCTCGCGTCGAGTGTTCGGGAGAAAAGGGAAGGGAACGCATGGGGTCGGAAGGGGGTGGACAGGCGCATTATAGCGGCCATGCGAGACGCCGGATGTCCGGCATCGCGTATGTCTGTAACCAGCGGTTTGGTTGCTGTGCTCTGGCAGCCTGACCAAATGGCTGGCAGCGCCGCAAGGTGACCACCTGCAACCGGGAGAAGCAACGCGCGGCGCACCTGCCGCCGTGCGGCAAAACTTGCCTCGGGTCAGCCAGAAACATTACTTTTGGCATGCGCAGGTTCATTTTTTTGGTCTTGCGCAGGCCGACGCGCATTTCATGCATCGTTCCGGCCTTATTGGGGAGATCAGGAATCACGACAGAGGGTGTGCTCAGATTCCAATTGCGGGATTTGGGGAAAACAGGGAAACATGGGGTTCTCTAAAAACGCGCAGTTGGGATAGAATGCGCTCTTTGTGCGCGGCGGGCTCGGCGGGCTGCGTGGTTTTGTACGTTGTGCAAGTATTGCAGAATTATTTTCGGGCGACCGAACACATTATTTATTTAGCAGATTGAAGGAGTTTTTAATGCAACAGCCTAAAATGGTTACGATAGACGGGAATGAAGCTGCGGCCTATATTGCTCATCTGACCAACGAAGTTATCGCCATTTATCCGATTACGCCTTCGTCTCCGATGGGTGAGTATTCCGATGCGTGGACCGCAGCCGGCACCCCCAATCTGTGGGGCACTGTCCCGGATGTGGTCACGATGCAAAGCGAAGGCGGCGCCGCTGGCGCGATTCACGGCGCCTTGCAAAGCGGCTCCCTGTCAACCACCTTTACCGCTTCCCAGGGCCTGTTGCTGATGATCCCCAGCATGTACAAGATTGCCGGGGAGCTGACGCCGTTTGTCATGCACGTGGCGGCGCGCTCGCTGGCGGCGCAGGGACTGTCCATTTTTGGCGACCACGGCGACGTGATGTCGGCGCGCTCGACCGGCTTCGCTTTCCTTTCTTCCAATTCCGTGCAGGAAGCCATGGACATGGCGCTGATCTCGCAGGCCGCAACGCTCGAGGCGCGCGTGCCCATCCTGCATTTTTTCGATGGCTTTCGCACTTCCCACGAGGTGGCCAAAGTCGAGCAGGTCCCCATCGAAACGGTGCGCGCGATGATAGACGACAAGCTGGTGTTCGCCCATCGCGCGCGCGCGCTGACTCCGGATCACCCGGTGATCCGCGGCACCTCCCAAAACCCGGACGTGTACTTCCAGGCGCGCGAAACGGTCAACCCCTATTACGATGCTATGCCCGCTATCGTCCGGAAGGCGATGGACAAATTCGCCAAGCTCACGGGCCGCCAGTACAGGCTGTACGAATACGTCGGCGCGCCGGATGCCGACCGGGTGATGGTGCTGATGGGCTCGGGCGCGGATGCGGCTGAGGAAACGATGGGGCACTTGACCGCCCACGGCGAGAAGGTTGGCGTGCTGAAGGTGCGCTTGTATCGCCCCCTTGACGCCGCCGAGCTGATCAAGTCCATCCCTGCCTCGGTCAAACGCATCGCGGTTCTTGATCGCAATAAGGAGCCGGGCGCAGATGGCGAACCGCTGTACAAGGATGTGGTGACGGCGTTTGCCGAATCCTTTACCGCCGGCCGGCTCGCCGCCATGCCGCGCATCGTTGGCGGGCGCTACGGCCTTTCCTCCAAAGAGTTCACGCCCGGCATGATCAAGGGCGTGTTCGACGAGTTGAAGAAAGATCAGCCGAAAAACCATTTCACCGTCGGCATCATCGACGACGTCACCCACACCAGCCTGAAGTGGGACGAGAATTTTCGCAACGACGCCAGCCAGGGCGTCAATAGTTGCATGTTTTACGGGCTGGGTTCGGACGGCACGGTGGGCGCCAACAAGAACACCATCAAGATCATGGGCGAAGAGACCGAGCTGTACGCCCAAGGGTATTTTGTTTACGACTCCAAAAAGGCGGGCGCAATCACGATTTCGCACTTGCGGTTCTCGCCAAAATCGATCCACGCCCCGTATCTGATCGCCAACAACGAGGCGAAATTCATCGGCTGCCACCAGCCGGTGTTTCTGGATCGTTACGAAATGCTGGATTCTGCCGCGGAAGGTGCGGTGTTCCTGATCAACACGCCGACTCCGCAGGACAAAGTGTGGAACTTGCTCACGCGCAAAATGCAGCAGCAGATCATCGGTAAGAAAATCGAGTTCTACGCAATTGACGCCTACGCCATCGCCAAGGCAACCGGCATGGGCAGCCGCATCAACACCATCATGCAGACCTGTTTTTTCGCCATATCGGGCGTGTTGCCGCGCGATACGGCAATCGAGAAAATCAAGGACGCCGCCGAAAAATCCTACAGCAAGAAGGGCAGGGCAGTGGTGGAAGCCAACTGGAAGGCGATTGACGAGACGCTGGCCAACCTGCATAAAATCAGTGTCCCCGCAGCCGCCACCAGCACGTTCGAGATGCCCGACCCGGTGGGCATCCGCGCTCCGGAATTCGTCAAGCGCGTGACCGCCGAGATCATGGCCGGGCGCGGCGACAAGCTGCCGGTGTCGGTATTCCCAGCCGACGGCACTTGGCCGACCGGCACCGCAGTCTGGGACAAGCGCAACCTGGCGCTGGAAATCCCGGTATGGGATGCGGAACTGTGTATTTACTGCGGCAAGTGCCCGTTTGTCTGCCCGCACACCGCCATCCGCTCCAAGGTGTTCCCGGCCGAATTGGCCAAGGACGCTCCGCCCACTTTCAAGCATATCCAGATCAAGGGCAAGGAGTTCGAGCAGGGTATGCACGTCAGCTACCAGGTGGCACCGGACGACTGCACCGGCTGCGGGCTGTGCGTGGATATTTGTCCCGCAGTCTCCAAGACCGATCCTTCCTACAAGGCGCTCAACATGCGCGACATCGCGCCGTTAAGCAAGCAGGAGAGAGAGAACTGGGAGTTCTTCCTCGAGTTGCCGGAATTTGATCGCACCAAGCTGCGCACCTCGACCATCAAGGGCGCGATGATGATGCAGCCGCTGTTCGAGTTTCCTTCGGCCTGCGTCGGTTGCGGCGAAACCCCCTATATCCGCCTCGCCACCCAGTTGTTCGGCGACCGCATGGTGGTGGCCAACGCCACCGGCTGCTCCTCGATTTACGGCGGCAACCTGCCCACCACACCCTACAGCAAGAACGCGGAAGGGCGCGGCCCGGCCTGGGCCAACTCGCTGTTTGAGGACAACGCGGAATTCGGTCTGGGTTTCCGCCTCAGCATAGACAAGCATGCAGTACATGCCGCCGAGCTGCTGGCGAAGCTGAAAGGGCGCGTGGATACCGCACTGGCTGATGCCATCCTCGGTGCCGATCAGGCCATCGAGGCCGGGATTTTCGCGCAGCGCGAGCGCGTGGCAAAGCTGCGCCAGTCGCTGGCCGGAATTGATACCGCCGAAGCGCGGCAACTGGACAGCCTGGCAGAATATCTGGTGAAGAAGAGCGTTTGGATATTCGGCGGCGACGGGTGGGCTTACGACATCGGTTTCGGCGGCCTGGATCACGTGCTGGCTTCCGGTCGCAACGTCAATATCCTGGTGATGGACACCGAAGTCTATTCCAACACTGGCGGGCAATGCTCCAAGGCTACGCCGCGCGGGGCCATCGCAAAATTCGCGGCCAATGGCAAACCCACCGGCAAGAAGGATCTCGGCCTGATCGCCATGAGCTACGGTCACGTGTATGTCGCCAGCGTCGCATACGGCGCAAAGGATACTCATACGCTGAAAACCTTCATCGAAGCCGAGTCGTTCGATGGCCCGTCGCTGATCATCGCTTACAGCCCATGCGTCGAGCACGGCTACGACATGAGCAAGCAGCACCAGCAGCAGGAGTTGGCGGTCAACACTGGTCACTGGCCTCTGTTCCGTTACGACCCGCGCCGCGAGAAGGAAGGCAAGAACCCGCTTGCGCTGGATTCGCAGAAGCCTTCCGTGGCTTACAACGAATTCGTCAAGAACGAACCCCGCTTCCGGGGCTTGGTGAAGGATTTGAGCGGAGAAGGTGGGGTAGCGCTGGCTGCGGTTTTCGAGAGCGAGTTGCAAAAGCGTTACGCGATTTACCAGCAACTGGCGAGCAGTCCCGTTGAGGGTGGTAGGGCGGAGGCCAAAAAGAATCCGGTTGACGCGTGAGTTGCAGGCCGGGTGGGGCGCGCCAATTGCGCCTCAACCCGGCATGGGGAGTTCCAAACAAAAATCGGAAGCACCGAATTTACGGGGAATGTCATGACTAGCGGCAAAAAATTTATTTACACCTTCGAAGAGGGCGACGGGAAAAACAAGATGCTGCTGGGCGGGAAGGGGGCGAATCTGTGCGAAATGACGCAGATCGGCCTGAATGTGCCGCCCGGTTTCACCATCACCACCGACGCATGCACGGCTTATCTGGAGAAAAACAAACTGCCGGTCGGGCTGATGGAATCCGTCAAGGAGCAGATGCGGGCGCTGGAAAAAAAGACCGGCAAAGGCTTCGGCAGCGATGCAAGCCCCCTGCTGATTTCGGTGCGCTCCGGCTCCTCCATGTCCATGCCCGGCATGATGGACACCATCCTCAACCTCGGCCTCAACGAGGCTTCGCTCAAGGGGTTGATCAAGCAGACCAGCAACCCCCGCTTTGCCTACGATGCCTATCGCCGCTTCATCCAGCTCTTCGGCAAGATTGCGCTCAACATCAGCGACGAACATTTTGATGAGCGCATGGCGGCGATCAAGCGTAAATACGGCGCGCCTCTGGACGTGGATTTGACCGCCGACCACCTCAAGGAACTGGCCGGAGAGTTTCTCGCCATCGTCCAGCACCACACCGGCAAACCTTTTCCGCAAGACCCCTACGAGCAACTGGAAATCGCCATCGGCGCGGTGTTCGGCTCGTGGATGGGCAAGCGCGCGGTGGATTACCGCAAACAGTTCAGGATCACCAGGGATCAGGCCAACGGCACGGCGGTCAACGTCTGCACCATGGTGTTCGGCAATATGGGCAACGATTCCGGCACCGGCGTAGGTTTCACGCGCAACCCCGGCACCGGCGAAAACATTATTTACGGCGAATATCTGGTCAACGCGCAGGGCGAAGACGTGGTGGCGGGGATCCGCACCCCCAAAGCCATCGCCGAGATGGAACAGGAAATGCCGGTCATCTACCGCCAGTTGACGGAGCTGCACAATCGGCTGGAATCGCATTACAAAGAGGTGCAGGATTTCGAGTTCACCATCGAGAAGGGCATCCTGTATTGCCTGCAAACGCGCAACGGCAAGATGAACGCGCGCGGTATGGTGCGCACCTCGGTGGAAATGTTCAACGAAGGGTTGATTTCCAAGGAACGCGCGCTGCTGCGCGTTGAACCGGCGATATTGGAGCAGTTATTGGTGCCGCAACTGGCGCCGAATTTCCACGGCAAGTCGTTGGCGCAGGGGCTACCGGCTTCGCCCGGCGCGGCTTCCGGCAAGATCGTGTTCGACGCCGACACCGCCGAAGCGCGCGGTCGCGCCGGCGAAAAAATCATCCTGGTGCGCGAAGAGACCAAGCCGGAAGATATTCACGGCTTCTTCCAGGCGCAGGGCATCCTGACCAGCCGTGGCGGCAAAACCTCCCACGCCGCCGTGGTGGCGCGGGGCATGGGCAAACCCTGCGTTTCGGGCTGCGACCAGATCGTCATCAACGATGTTCTGCGCAACGCCCAGATCGGCGAGACCACCTTGCAGGAAGGCGACATCATCACCATAGATGGCGGCACCGGCCACGTCTACGCCGGTGAAGTGCCGACGGTGGAGGCCGAGTTCTCCGAGGAAATGTTCACGCTGCTGGCGTGGGCGGATGAAGTCGCGAGGCTGAAGGTGATGGCGAACGCCGACACGCCGGGCGATGCCGCGCGCGCGCGCGAATTCGGCGCGATGGGCATCGGATTGTGCCGCACCGAGCGCATGTTCAACAGCACCGACCGGCTGCCCATCGTGCAGGAAATGATCCTGGCTGAGACGCCGGAAGCGCGCCAGGCTGCCTTGGATCGTTTGCTGCCGATTCAGCGTGCCGACTTCAAGGGTATTTTCAAGGCGATGAAGGGGCTGCCGGTCACGGTGCGCCTGCTCGACCCGCCGATGCACGAATTCCTGCCTACTGCCGCCCAGCTCGAGCTGGAAATCGCGCACCTGCACCAGTTGCGCGACACCATAAACGGGCTGGAAGACTTGCCGGAAACGCTCAAGCTGCTCAATCCCAGGCTATACCAGCAATATTCTGACGGGCTGACCAAGCTGATGGGCGGGCTGGAAGATTTCAGAGAGTCGCACATGGAGGAGGACGTAATCAGCCGGAAGGAAGTCATCCTGAAAAAAGTCAGGGCGTTGGCCGAGGTCAACCCCATGCTGGGGCATCGCGGGGTGCGGCTGGGCATCACTTACCCCGAGATTTATTCCATGCAGATTCAGGCGATCCTCGAAGCGGCCGCGCTGTGCGCCAAGCAGGGGCTGGAGATTTACCCCGAAATCATGGTGCCGCAAGTGGCGACGGTGGAAGAACTGAAACGTATCCACAGCTATGTTCAGCGCATCCACAAAGAAGTTGCCGTGACGCACGGCGTGGACGTGAAGTTCAAGTTTGGTTCGATGCTGGAAGTGGTGCGCGCCTGCGTGCGCGCCGGGCGCATGGCTGAAACCGCAGAGTTCTTCTCTTTCGGCACCAACGACCTGACCCAGGCCACCTTCTCTTTCAGCCGCGAAGATGCGGAAAATAAGTTCCTGCCCGCCTACAATGAAACCGGGATTCTGGAAGATAACCCCTTTGAAGTGCTGGACATCAAAGGGGTGGGGCAGTTGATGAAGCTGGCGGTGGAGCGTGGTCGCACGACCAACCCGGAGCTGAAGGTCGGTATCTGCGGCGAGCATGGCGGGCACCCGGGTTCTATCCGTTTCTGCCACTACATCGGGCTCAACTACGTTTCCTGTTCCGGCCCGCGTGTGCCTATCGCGCGCTTGGCGGCAGCGCAAGCCAAGCTGTTGCAAGACCAGTATCAGGAGCCGTCCTGACAGGTTATGTGAGAATTAATCCTGCTGTGGGTGAACGGAAGTTCATTGCAAATAACCCGCTCGCCGCATCAGGAACTTTCATAAGACTTTGTGCTGCCATATAATCCGCACTCCGTTTTTGGTTGAACGCTTCCGGCGTTCCGTTGTCATTCCAACAAGCGGGCCAGCTTGGATGAGGTCAGTTAACGCGGCGGACAACTAGTGCAGTGTTGCACGCTATCTGGAACTTATTCGGTAGCCAGAGCGGTATTGGTAGGTCGGGTTTCAACCCGACATGCCGGGCTAAAGCCAGACCTACAAAGGTTTGCGCATAAATGCCGCCAAGAGCGCAACACTATACTGGCTGCCCGCCGCATTGTTTGAGTGGTTTTTTGATCGCTTGGATCGAACCGATAATTCCTGTGAGATCGCAGATTATGTCTACTGTTATATCGCGCCGCCGTTTCATCGCTTTTGTTGCCGCCGCTGCCGGAGCGCCTCTGCTGCTGAAGGCCGGGGGCGCACAGGCCAAGCCGGTACGCTGGGATGGCACCGCGCTGGGCGCGCCGGCCTCGATCCAGCTCTATCATTCCGATGAGGCGCTGGCGCACGCCGCCATCGCAGACGGGTTGGCCGAATTGAGACGCCTCGAGGCGGTCTTCAGCGTGTATCGGGCGGATAGCGCTATCTCCGCGCTCAACCGCGAGGGCGTGCTGGAAAATGCGCCGGATGATTTTATTGTCATGCTCACCCGTGCATTGTCGCTGGCAAAAATCAGCGATGGCGTCTATGACCCCACCATACAGCCGGTATGGCAAACCTATTTACGCCACTTCACATCCGGCAACCCTGACCCCGCCGGGCCGTCATCGAGCGATCTTGCCGCTGCGCTGGAGCGGGTGGATTGGCGCGCCGTTCAAGTGGATGCGGCAAATAAGAAGATATCCTTCGCCCGCCCCGGCATGGGCTTGACGCTCAACAGCGGCGCGCAGGGCTATATCACCGACCGCGTGACCGACGTGCTGCGCGCGCGCGGCTTTGATCGCATGCTGGTGGACATGGGCGAACCGCGCGCAATTTCGGCCAAGCCGGACGGCTCCGCCTGGCGCATCGGCATCGCCGACCCTAGCGACCCGAGCCGCGCGGTCGCTACACTGGACGTGGTGGATCAATGCGTTTCCACCTCGGGCGGCTACGGTACCTTGTTCGATGCCAAAGGCGCATTCACTCACCTGATTGATACTCGCACCGGGCGCACCGCGCCTGCCATGATGGGGGTTTCGGTGGTGGCCGATAGCGGCGTCATCGCCGACGGGCTTTCTACCGCCATGCTGATGGCGCCTGTGGATCGCAGGCTGGACATCCTCAAGGCTGCCGGGGGGCAGAAGGCGATTTTCGTTACCCCCGAAGGTATAGTTTCTGCCATCGAGGCGTGATGATGGATAAGTTTGCGGATAGCGCTACAGATTTCAGTGCCCCAGCCATGGTCGAGGGCATCGCGCACGTGGTGAAAATTGAGGGCAAGGCAGCCTGGCTGATACCCGAGCAGGGTTCCAGTTGCGGCAGTTGCGCCTCCGCGCCCGCATGCGGCTCCAAAGGGGTCGGCACTGCGGCCAGCCGGTTGGAGGGGCGCCGTTTCCGGATAGATAACCACGCCAATCTTTCGGTTGGCGACCGCGTCGTGTTCGGGGTTAGGGACAACGTGCTGCTCAAGGCCTCGTTCACCGCCTACGCCATTCCGCTCGCCGTCATGCTGCTTTCCGGAGCGCTGGCGCAATGGCTGTATGGCAGCGATCTCGCCACCATGGCGGCGACAGTTGCCGGTTTGGCAATCGGGCTGGGGGTTGCGCGGGCGGTGGCCGGGCGCTTGCAGAGCAGGGGCGATCTCGCCCCGCTATTCCTGCGTCGAGCCAGGCCGGGCGAGACGTGCAATACGTGATTAAGCAGGAAAAAGCACAATGAAAGAATACATACTTCTGGTGTTCACTTCGGCGCTGGTCAACAACGTCATTCTGGGCCGTTTCCTGGGACTTTGCCCGACCATGGGCGTAACCACGCGCCTGGATGCCGCTGTCGGCATGGGCATGGCGACCACCTTCGTGATGACGGTTGCCGCCTTGGCGGGCTGGATGATCAATACGCTTTTGCTGGAGCCGTTCGGCCTCGGTTATTTGCGCACGATCACTTTCATCCTGATCATTGCTTCAACCGTCCAGTTCACCGAAATGGTGGTCAAGAAAGTATCGCCGTCGCTGTTCCAGTTGCTGGGTATTTACCTGCCGCTGATTACCACCAACTGCGCGGTTCTCGGGGTCGCGCTGTTGCTGGTCGCGGACAAGATGAGTTTCATTTCCAGCGTGCTGTTCGCTCTCGGGTCCGCCATGGGCTTTAGCCTGGTGCTGGTAATGTTCGCCGGCCTGCGCGAGCGGCTGGCGCTGATGGATGTCCCGCGCCTGTTCGCCGGGCCGCCGATCGGCTTTATCGTGGTCAGCCTGCTGGCGCTGGCGTTCATGGGATTCTCTGGCATGGGGGCAAGCTAAACATGACTGGCATATTGATCGCTGTCGGCAGTCTCACGTTGATCGGCCTCACGCTGGGCACCGTGCTCGGTGCGGCGGCAAGGCGTTTTGCGGTGAAGGAAGATCCGCTGGAAGAAGAGTTGAAAGCCATGATGCCCGGCTCGCAGTGCGGCCAGTGCGGCTATGTCGGCTGCGCCCAGTATGCGGGGGCGCTGGCGAAAGGGGAGGAGGCTTCGATAACCAAGTGCGCCCCAGGTGGCAAAGTGCTGGTCGAGGCGCTGTCCGTCAAGCTGGGCATCGCCGCCGACCTATCCACCCTCGAGGAGAAAGTGCCGGAGCACGCCTTTATCAAAGAGGAGCTTTGCATCGGCTGTACGCGTTGCATCCGGGAGTGCTCGACCGACGCGATTCTGGGCGCCAACAAGCTGATGCACACCATCATCGTGGATGCCTGCCACGGTTGCAGCAAATGCGTTCCGGTCTGCCCCACCGACGCCATTGTCATGGTTCCGTACCCGGAGACGGTGGTCAACTGGCATTGGCCAAAACCGGAAAGAGAGCGTGTGCAACCCAAGCCCGAGGTTGCGCATGCGCATTAATTCCAATTCCATTTTATCAGTGATGCTTTGTTGGCTTCCGCGCTCGCTCCTGGCCGTGCTACTTGCACTGTCTTCGTCGCTCGCTTGTCGCCGCCTTGCCTCACTTTCAAACTGAAATCGGAATAAGGCGGATTTAAGGAACGTGCAAAGATGAAAATTTTTACGGTTCGCGGCGGCATCCACCCGGAATACCGCAAGGATCTCACCAGCGAGAAGAGCATCACTGTTTTACCGATGCCGGCCACGCTCTATATCCCGTTGCAGCAGCACATCGGCGCTCCAGCCGAAGTGCTGGTCGCGGCGGGCGATCCGGTCAAGAAGGGCCAGATGATTGCGCGCAACCAGGGTTCGGTATCGGCGTCGCATCACGCATCCACCTCGGGACGCATCAAGGAAATAACCGAGGTTGCCGCGCCACACCCATCCGGGTTGCCGCAAACCACCATCATTCTCGAGTCGGACGGCAAGGACGAGTGGGGCGATTTGCCTGAGCCTATCGCCGACCCGTTTGCTGTTGACCCCAAGGCGATTCACGACCGCGTCGCTCGCTCGGGCATCGTCGGCATGGGCGGTGCCGCATTCCCTTCGGCGATCAAGCTGAACCTCGGAGAGCAGAAAAAACTCGAAATCCTGCTGCTCAACGGCGCCGAGTGCGAGCCCTATCTCACCTGTGATGACCGTGTGATGCGCGAGCATGCCGACGAGGTGGTGGATGGCGCGCGCATCATGGCGCACGCGCTGGGCACGCCCAGAGTGGTGATCGGCATCGAGCAGAACAAACCGCAGGCAATCGAGGCGATGACCAGGGCCGCCGCCGCCTTCTCCGGAGTTGAGGTCATCGCCGTGCCGGTGCAATATCCGATGGGCTCCGAGCGCCATCTGGTGCAGGCGATTACCGGCATCGAAACACCGGCGCGCAAGCTCACCGCCGATCTCGGCATCGTGGTACACAACGTTGCCACCGCCCGCGCCGTACACCACGCCGTCCGTTTTGGCCGCCCGCTGGTCGCGCGGGTGGTGACGGTGAGCGGCGGCGCGATACGCGATCCGAAAAATCTACTCGCGCCCATCGGCGCAAAAATAGCCGACCTGGTCGAGTTCTGCGGCGGCTTTGCGGCGCGCCCCGAGAGTGTGGTCAACGGCGGGCCGATGATGGGCCAGCCGCTGCCTACTCTGGATGCACCGGTGGTGAAAGGGACTTCTGGCATCCTGGCGCTTACCGCCGAAGAAATCAACAACCGCCCCGCCAGCGCCTGCATCCGCTGCGGCAGTTGCATCACCATTTGCCCGTGCGGCCTGTCGCCCGTAGAAATGTCCGCATTCATCCGCAAGGACAACCTGGAAACTGCCGCCAAGCTGGGCGTGATGGACTGCTTTTCCTGCGGCAGTTGTTCCTGGGTGTGCCCGTCGCATATCCCGCTGGTGCATTACTTCAACTACGCCAAAGGAATGCTGCGAGATCAGGAAAGTGATCGGCGCAAAAACGAGCGCATCAAGACCCTGGCGGAAGTGCGCACCATCCGCGTCGAGAAAGCTGCCGAAGTTAAGCGCGCCGCTCTGGCCGCGCGCAAACCGGTCGCAGAAGCCGCACCTTCTGGCGCTGCCGGAGAGAAGGCCGCAACAGAAGAAAAGGTCAACGCATGAGTGCCGTCGCAAGCGCAAAAAGGAGCGGGCCGTTTGCCCACGGATTCAGCAGCGTCCAAAAAACCATGTTTACGGTGTTGCTGGCGCTGGCACCAGCCACCGCTTTCAACCTCTACCTGTTCGGCTGGCCTGCCATCCTGCTGTTCACCATCACCGTTGGCGCGTGCGTGGCAATCGAGGCGCTTTGCCTGCAACTGGCCGGCAAGCCGGTGGGGGCGACGCTGGCCGATTGCTCGGCGGTGCTGACCGGCTGGCTGCTGGCAATGAGCCTGCCGCCCTGGGCGCCGTGGTGGGTGGGCGTGCTGGCTGCGATTTTCGCCATCGCCCTGGCCAAACACGCATTCGGCGGCATCGGCCAGAACGTGTTCAACCCGGCCATGGTGGGACGTACCGTCATGCTGATTTCGTTTCCGGTGGCGATGACCCTCTGGGTTGCGCCGCATCCACTGTTCTCGGCTGGCGCACCGGGCCTTATGGAGGCCTTCGCCATCACCTTCGGCGGGCAAATACCCGATACCATGAGCGCGGCTTCGGCGCTGGGCCACATCAAGACTGAATTGTCGCGCGGCATTCCGGCGACCCAGTCCATGTCCCAGGTACCCGACCTGATGGATATGACTCTGGGCTACCGCGCCGGCAGCATGGGCGAGACATCGCTGCTGCTGATTCTGGCGGGTGGCCTGTTCCTGATGGCGAAGCGCATCATCTCCTGGCATATCCCGGTGAGCATGATGGGTTCGCTGTTCCTGATCGCGGCGCTGTTCCACGCCATTGATCCCGCCCGCTTTACCTCCGGCACTTTCCATCTGGTATCCGGCGCCACTGTTCTGGGGGCGTTCTTCATTGCCACCGATTATGTGACCTCGCCGGTATCCAAGTCGGGACAGCTCGTGTTTGGCGTCGGCGTCGGCCTGCTCACCTGGAGCATCCGTAACTTTGCCGGCTATCCGGAGGGCATGGCCTTCGCGGTGCTGCTGATGAATTCGCTGACCCCCATCATTGACCAATACACCCGCCCGCGCGCTTTCGGGCGCGACCGCAAAGGCGAGCCGCTACCGCTGGAGAAAAAACCATGAGCTCGCAGCGCACGATTGTGCATGGGCTGATCCTCGGGGCCTTCTGCCTGGGTTTCGGGATGCTGCTGGTCATGACCAACAGCTTCACCATGGAAGATATTGCGCAGCGAGCCCTGGAAGACCGGCAGAATTCTCTTGCGCAGGTAATTCCGGCAGACATCCACGACAACAATCTGGCCACGGATACCCTCACCTTGAAGAGCGATCAGGGCAATGAAGTGGTCGCCTATCTTGCCACCAAGGAAGGCAAGGTGACCGGCGTGGCCTTCGAGACTGCCAGCCCGGGCTATTCCGGCACGATCAAGGTCATGCTGGGCGTGGATCCGGATGGCAAGATACTCGGCGCGCGCGTTCTGGCGCACAAGGAAACTCCCGGCTTGGGCGACAAAATCGAGGTGAAGAAGGGTGACTGGATCTTGCGCTTTACCGGGTTGAGCATCGGCAACCCGCCGCTGGAAAAATGGAAAGTGAAGAAGGATGGCGGTCAGTTCGACCAGTTTGCCGGGGCCACCATCACGCCGCGCGCCGTGGTAAAGGCCATCCGCGAAGGGCTCCAGTTTTTTGATGCCAACAAGGCAAAATTCATGGAATTCAAGAGCAGCAAAACGGAAACGGCAGGCGCCAAAGCCGCCGAGGCTCCAGCGAAGGAGGCAACCAAATGACGACTGATTACCGCACCCTCGCCCGCGAGGGGTTATGGTCGAACAACGGCGTACTCAGCATGATGCTGGGTCTGTGCCCGACCATGGCCATGACCAACAGTGCCACCAACGGCCTGGGCATGGGGCTGGCGACTGCGGCGGTGATGATCGCCTCCGCCACGCTGGTATCCCTGTTCCGCAACAGCTACTCCCAGGAGGTGCGCATCCCCGTGTTCGTGCTGATCATCGCAACCACGGTGACGATAGTGGATATGTGCATGAATGCCTGGTTGCACGAACTGTACAAGGTGCTGGGCCTGTTCATCCCGCTGATCGTGGTCAATTGTCTGCCGTTTGCCCGGTTCGAGGTCTTCGCCTCAAAGAATTCACCGCTGCCTTCGATGGCGGACGGTTTTTTCATGGGCGTGGGCTTTACCCTCGCTCTCACCGTCATCGGCGCAGTGCGCGAAATCAGCGGCTCCGGCACCTTGTTTGCCGACGCCTCGCTGCTGCTCGGCCCCGCCTTCAAGTTCCTGGAAATGCGCATCCTGCCGGAAGATACCGGCATATTGATGATGATCCTGCCGCCCGGCGCATTTCTCGTCACCGGCCTGTTGCTGGTGGCCAAACGCATGATAGACGAGCGCTCGGCCAAATCTGCCCAGGCTACTACTGCCCCCAGCGCGGCGTGAGGGAAAAATGAAAATCGGAATTGCCTACGCCCTGCCGCAACGCCAGGTCTGGTTCGATGTCGAGATGCCGGATGGCACAACCGTTCAGGACGCCATTAACCGCTCCGGCATCCTCAAGCAGTTTCCGGAGATTGACCTGGCGAAAAACAAAGTCGGCATATTCAGCAAACTCAGCAAGCTGGACGCCGTGCTCAATGATGGCGACCGTGTTGAAATCTACCGGCCCATCACCTGCGACCCGAAGACCGTGCCGCGCAAGGCCAAGGGCGGGGAAGTAGCGGAGGCTTGAGCCAAGCCATGTAGGCTGGCGGTGAGGAACGAACCCCAGCCATTTCGACAAGCGAACGGTAACGGTTTTACCGGGGCGCACTACCAGCTACATTTGTTCCAGCACTACGCTGGCTGTGCGTGTAACTTGATACCTAGCGCCGTTATGACTTTGAGAATAGTTGCAAAACTTGGATTGCCTTCGCCGGACAAAGCCTTGTATAAACTTTCGCGACCCAAGCCGGTTTCCTTGGCTAGCTGCGTCATGCCCTTGGCACGGGCAATGGTGCCGAGCGCTTTAGCAATAAAGGCAGCATCATCTCCAGCTTCTTCGAGGCATGCTTCCAGATAGAGCACCATATCCTCATCAGTTTTGAGGTGCTCGGCACTATCCCATTTGCGTAGTTTGATCTTTCCCATTTCAACCTCCTAAATCTTCCGCGCTAGCTCAAGCGCCGTTTTAATATCCTTTGATTGAGTAGATTTGTTGCCTCCAGCCAGCAATATCACTATCTCAATTCCACGTTGTACGAAATACACACCAGCCCTCTATCCAACTTTCCCCCGGCGGGGGAAAGAGCAATCGCCTCCTCTCCCTCTGGGAGAGGATTGAGGTGAGGGTTTCTGCCCGGCCCGTAATGAATCCGCATTTCCGAAACGTCTTCGCCAACTGGTTCGCAATCGCCAAAATTGCCATCCTCGGCGCGGTCGATCCTTACCTGTACACGCCGCACTGCCTGCCTATCCTTCAGTCCGGCGAGCCAATCATCAAACACCTCTGTTGTTTGAATTGAGTTCATGCGGACAAGTGTATTATATAGGATACATATAGTCAATTTGCTTTCGGCGGGGTGCCAATATGCGGAGGATGGTCGTCGCCTCCACGGTGAAGGTGGTGGATATGTGCATGAATGCGTGGCTGCACGATCCGTCGGGCTACGCTCGACAGTTTTATTTGGCGGGCACAGCTCGCCCTACGAAAATGCACTTTTAATTAAGAATTAGATTAAGCGCGAAGCGCGAACCCACCGAAGCCAATGGTGGATACACGCCTGCGGCGTTTTTTCCACCCTACCCAATACCCCGCTGTTTGCGGCGGGATAGTTTATTTAGCCCCAAACTCACCTCTTGCTTAATGGTAACTTATCGGTTACCATCATTTTATGAAAAATACGGTCGAAGAATATCTTCGCGAAGACGGCTCGAACCCGTACAAAGCCTGGTTCGACAGCCTCGACGCGCAGGCAGCCGCCAAGGTCGTTACGGCCAAGTTGCGCATGGAACTGGGCAACACTTCCCGCGTGAAATGGTTTGACGGCATGGGCGAGTATGCCATCGACTGGGGGCCTGGCTACCGCATCTATCTCGCCAAGGATGGCGACACGCTCATCATCCTGTTTGGCGGCGGCACCAAGCGCGGACAGCAGCGCGATATCGACCGGGCCAGGGAACTGCTCGCCGAATACAAGGCGCGCAAGAAAGCAAGACAAACCGAAGCAAGAAAGAGGTGATCGACATGGCACTCACTCGAAATTTCAAACAGACCGTGGTCGAACGCGTAGAGCGCGACCCCGAATTCGCCAAGGCGCTGCTCGACGAAGCGGCGACCTTGTTTCTGAGCGGAGAACCGGAAACCGCCCGCTTGATCTTGCGCGACCTCGTCAACGCGACGATAGGCTTCGAGCAACTGGCGGAGATGACCGACAAACCCAGCAAGAGCCTGCATCGCATGCTGTCGCAACACGGCAACCCCAGCATGGACAACCTTGCCGCCATCTTCAGCGCAGTGCGTTCGCGGCTGAATGTCGAGCTTGAAGTAAGAGCGGTGAAAATGGCCTAAGCGGTGTCGGAAATATATTGCGATGCTGACCCCATTTCACTATTTCACTCCGCTTGTTTGCCCTATCCGTCAGGAATTCCACAAAATCCTCGACTTCGGCTATTTGTTGCGGCGGCAGCTCTTGAAGTTTCTGAATTAGTGCAGGGGCTATTGCGTTCATCTTGATCTCCTCAAACCGTAATGATCTCGTGCGCCTGATGTTGGCTAAATGTTTTACGAGGGAGCGGGCGTAATATACACTTGCGCGCAAACAGAAAACAAAGGGGCGGAGGCGGTGGATGATACTGCGGTATTCAAGGACTATCTTTCGCAGATAGAACAGGCTTATAAAGCGGGGCTATGCCGCCGAGCATACCCAACGCCCCGCGCTGAAACCCCTGCTCGAAGCTTTTCAATCTGGTGCCACGGCCACCATAAACCCATGCGTATCTAGGAGGGAAGTTTCTCATGAGCCGAACACTTGTTGCCCACGAACAACCGTTATCCAAGATTTTTAGTGACGACTTTGTTTTTTCTATTCCCGGATACCAGCGCCCGTATTCATGGACAACGGAACAGGCAAGTGAGTTGATAGATGACTTGTGCAGCTTTATGCGTAGCACAGGCCAGGGGTCGGACGATATACCGCCCTATTTCCTCGGTAGCATTGTTCTTATCAAGCAAGAAGCATTTCCTGCGACAACGGTGGTGGATGGGCAGCAGCGGCTGACCACTATTACATTGCTTCTATCCGCAATACGTGCCAAGGTCAGCGATGCAAGAGCTAGAGATGGCATTTCTAGGTTGATCTATGAGCAGGGCGACATCATTCTGAACACCGCCAATCATTACCGACTCACGCTACGGGAGAGCGATAAAGATTTTTTTCGGGAGTATGTGCAGCATGAGGACGGCATTGAGAAGCTAATCGGACTTAATGACAAGCTGCCAGATAGTCAGAACAACCTGCGCGAGAATGCACGGCTTTTCATAAGTCGGCTGGAGAAGCTAGCAGTTAATGATCGTTTGCTATTGGCGCAGTTCATTGCGACGCGGTGTTATCTGGTCACGGTATGCACTCCCGATCTCGAATCCGCATACAGAATTTTCAACGTACTTAATAGCCGAGGGCTTGATCTCAGCGCTACAGATATTCTCAAGGCGGATATTATTGGCAAGGTACGGGAAGAAAATCGCGATAAATATACACCTATCTGGGAAAGTATCGAGAACGATCTGGGGCGCGAGGATTTTGGAAATCTGTTCAGTCATATCCGCATGATTTCTAGCAAGGCGAAGCCGAAAGAAACTTTGCTCAAAGAATTTCGTAAGTATGTCACCTTCGGCTCATCTGAAGATTTTATCGATAACACGTTGTCTCCGCTGGCAACGGCTTATGAAGAAATTTTAGATGCTGCCTACACGAGTCAACTGAATGCCGAGCAGATCAATACCTACTTGTATTGGATAAATCGGATTGAGTTCAAGGACTGGATGCCGCCAGCCTTGGCCTTTATGTCACAGCACCGTAATGATCCGTCAAAGGTGTTGGATTTTTTCCGTGACCTTGAACGGTTGGTTTATTCGATGTTGATTCGCCGCTTGGGTGTTAATGAGCGCATAGAACGTTGTTCTCTTTTAACGAATGCAATTAAGGCCGGTAACGATTTGTGGTCTGAGAAATCACCCCTGATGGTTGCGCCTGTTGAGCAGTGGTATACCTATGAGGCGCTGAATGGCCCGATATATGACACACATTCTGCACGGGCTTTGTCGGTTGTGCTGTTGCGCCTAGATTCTCTGGTCTCTGGAGGAGGTGCGAGTTACAACTTCGATATCGTGACAGTCGAGCATGTCCTGCCGCAAAATCCGCGACAAGGTAGCACTTGGCTGGAGTGGTTCCAGGAACCTGCTCAGCGAATGAATTTAGTTCACTGCTTAGGTAATTTGGCACTGCTTACGCGCAAGAAGAATAGCGCGGCTAACAACTACGACTTCACAAAGAAAAAAAGCGCTTACTTTACTAAAGGAGGTGTTTCGCCATTTGCGTTAACTACGCAGGTTCTCCAGCACCAGCAATGGTCAATTGCCGTTATTGAAGCTCGCCAAAAGGAATTGCTTGGGAAGCTCGAAGAGCACTTCGGCCTTGCGCAACGAAAAGATCTAGCGACAGTTCTTTTGGAGTCCATTTGATTCTTTGCGTGAGCCCAGAGAGAGGCAGTTGCGGCAATCTCCAGTAAGAAAGCCACCGATGCCCACCCGCTACGACACCGATCACATCACCGAAGCCCAGTTCGAGCCGGGCTCGCGCGGGCGTGTCCTGAAAAATCTCATCGGCATCCGCAGCAAGCGCGCCATGGATGAACTGGAAGCCACGAAGCTGGCGGATGCAACCGACTGGGCGATCCGTCATGTTACGGCTGACCAGCGTTTTACCGCTGCCGATATTTGCCGGTGGCACAAGCAATGGCTGGGTGAGGTGTATCCGTGGGCGGGCGAATATCGGCAGGTGAATATCAGCAAGGGTAGTTTTGTGTTTGCGATGGCCGCGCAAGTGCCGCGCCTGATGCTGGAGTTTGAGCGGAAGGAGCTGGCGCGATTCACGCCTTGCACCTCTGATAACCCGGAGGACGTGCTGGAGGCATTGGCGGTTACGCATTGCGAACTGGTGCTGATCCATCCATTCCGCGAAGGCAACGGGCGTTTGTCGCGTTTGCTCTCCCAGCTCATGGCATTGCAGGCAGGACTGCCGCTGTTGAATTTCTCCAGCATCAAAGGCAAACAGCGCGAGGCTTATTTTGCCGCCGTGCGCGCAGGCATGGGGCGCGACTATGCGCCGATGATCGAGATATTCAGGAAAGTGGTGAAGGCCCGCAGCTAGCCGACTTTGGCAGGCTGCTTGTTACGCTTGGGGGTAAGTGCGCGTTCCGCCGCTTTTTTGACGCCTTCAATCGCAATCGAGGAAAGCACACTGGCACGCAAGGCGCGCTGATATTCCTGCGAATTGCGCAAGTGGGGATTGTGTTCAAGTAGTGATTTAGGAGCCATGACCGCACTATAAGGGACATGGCGCGATAATTCAACAGCCACAAATGCTGCGCAATTGTGATGGAAGTGGAGGGCACTTCTAAAAAATTCTGGTTCTGTCATTCCGGCGCTGCGTGTGTTGTTGTGGCTTCAACCCCTTACAACCACGGCGTACCCCTTGCGGGTGCAGGCCGGAATCCAGTATTTTAGTTGCGGCATGCCCCTGAAGGTTAGCCTTCACTGAAACTTCGTTTTCAATAAGCTGGACACCGGCTTTTGCCGGTGTGACAAATTTTTAGAAGCGCCCTTATTTCACGATGCCGAGCTTCCTCGACCACCAGGGTGTGATTGCGGGCAGCAAGGTCAGGGTCCAGATGACTACCCAGGCCGTCAGCGGCAGGAGCCGGGTCAGTTCCGGAAACTGGGCGGCGGCGATGACCGCCAGCACGACGGGGATCACGCCCGTTTCCCGCACGATGCTCATGAAGAGCTTGTCTTTCATGCTGAGATCGGTCGGCAGCAGGGACAGCATGACTGCAACCGGTCGGGCGACGAGGATGAAGACGAGCGACACCAGCAGACCCAGGAGCGCGGTGTTCCACAGATCGTTCAGCGCGACAAATGGGCCGACCATCATGAAGATGGTCGGCTTGGCGATGCTCTCGATCTTGATCTCCATGGTGTGCAGCGTCTTGTGGAAGTATTCCTTGCCATGGTTGTAATTGGCGAGCAGGCCGGCCACGAAGGCCGCAAGGAATCCGTTGCCATGAATGGCTTGCGCCAGCAGGAAGGTCACCAGCGGGATGGCCAGTACAACCGCGAAATCGTAGGTGGTCTCCCCGACGTCGCGCTCGTTATCACGCGACTTGTAAACCTCATAGCCGTACATCGCACCCCAGCCGATGACGCCAGCGATGGTGCCGAACAGGAATTGCCCGCCCAGATGCAGCATGTTTTCGGCGCTAAAGAGTCCTGAAACCAATCCGCCCAGAGAATCCAGCGGAATGCCGACCAGGATCATGGTTGCAACGGCCGCAGTGAAGATGGCGCCGACCGCATCGTTGAGGGCGCTTTCGGCGATCGCAATATTGTTGAGGCGCTGGTACTCGTCCTTGAAGACAATCCGCTTCAGGGTCGGGATCAGCGCCGCCGGGTCGGTAGAGCCGAGGATGGCTCCAAGCAGGGCGGCGGTTTTGCCATCCAGCCCAAGGGCCATCAGGATGGGGAACATGACGAAGAAGGTGATGAGGTAGCCCACCACCGCGATCATCATGGTGGGGAAGGCGATCTTGACGAAGTCGCGCCGGTCCACTTCGTCGCCGCCGCCCTTCAGGATGATGGCCGCGAGCGCGGTGCATACCACCACCGCGAGCATGACCGCCGCCCCGATGGGCGCCAGCGCGTCATGCAGGACGATGCCAACCAGCAGTTGCAAGGTGAAGTTGGGGAATACGGTTCCCTCGGACAATTTGCTGCATGCCCAACCGAACACCAGGAACAGCCCCAGACACCACAATGAAATGGCGATAGCCGTCTCTGTGCCGCCCAGCAGGGTCAGGCGCTCAAGAATCGCCGGGGCAGCGCGATTCAACAGGAAAGCAAAAACAAACAGGCCGACAATTTTTACATAGTTCATGATTTGGATATTTTTGGTTAACGGCAAGCGACGTACTGGGAAGCTGCGTGAAGTTAAGGATTGGTTGTTGGACATGGGCGAATGCCTGTCCATTTAATTTCTGCGCAATTATACTGCGTGAGCGACAGGGGCGATACCGCAATGAATAAACCTTGCCTATCCGGTTTGTTGCCAAAGTAGTTGAGAATGCCAGGAGGCGACATCAGCCTTCGTAGGGCGGATTAGCGTAGCGTAATCCGCCGAATGAGTTCCGCCATACGGCGCAATGCGCTTCGCTTATTGCGCCCTACAGGGGGTGGGTTTTGGCAATCAACCGGATAGGCAGGGAATAAACCATCGAAAAACTGATGAAGCCCCTCTCCCCTTGCGGGATAGCCAGCGACTTGGCTGCGGTCGTTTGCAGCCTGTTCGAATGGCTAGTTGTTTCATCCAGAGGGCCGGGGAGAGGGGTGAAAACCGCTGACGCATCTGGCGCGAAGCGGTATGTCTGAAGCAGGCTCTAAAATTGGTGCCTATATTGAAAGAGCAAAATGGAACCTTCCGCCTCACTTGAATTGGCCAAACACGTACTGTTGATGTTCGGCATCATCCTCGCCGTGGGAACCTTCTCCGGCTTGATCGCCCGATTGGCCAGAGTACCAGATGTGGTGGTATTCCTGCTGGTGGGCATGCTGTTCGGCCCCAGCGTGTTGGGGCTGGTCAACATCAGGGCCGATTCTGCCATCAATCAGTTGATCCTGATTTTCGGCTCCAGCTATATCCTGTTTGACGGCGGTGCTTCAATCAAGCTCAAGGTATTGAAAGAAGTGTGGATCACCATCGTGGTGATTTCCACCATCGGCGTATTGATTACCGGCGCCATTACCGGGGTGGCAGCCTGGTATTTCCTCGGTGTGCCTGTCATGGTCGCGCTGCTGCTCGGCGCTGTGCTCGCGTCCACCGACCCGGCGACGCTGGTGCCGGTATTCAAGCAGATCAAGATCAAGGAGCGCGTGGCGCAGACGGTGATGAGCGAATCCGCCTTCAACGACGCGATGGGCGCCATCGTCACCTTTGCCGTGCTGGGCGTGGCGATGGGCGCGGGCGAATTTTCTGCAGGTGATGCAGTCGCCGATCTGCTCAAGCAATCGCTGCTGGGCATCCTGATCGGCGGGATACTGGGTTATCTGGCGGCCTTCCTCATTGCGCATGAAAAGTTCGGCTTCCTCGCCGAGTATGCGCCGGTGGTCACCCTGATGGCGGTGATCGGCGCTTATATGGGGGCAGACGGCATGCACGCCAGCGGCTTCATGGCGGTGTTCGTGTTCGGCATCATGCTCGGCAACCAGGAGTCGCTCGGCTTCAAGCGTGTTTACCACGACGAGGCCATCCTCGAGGATTTCATCATGACCACTGCGCTGGTCATGCGCATGTTCATCTTTATTCTGCTCGGTGCGCAGGTGGATTTCGGCCTGATGAACCAGTATTTGTTTGCCGGGGTTGCCGTGGTGGTCATATTTATGCTGGTGGCGCGCCCGGTGACGGTGTTCCTGTGCGCCTTGCCGGATCGCCGCGCCAAGTGGAGTTTCAAGGAGATGCTGTTCATGTGCTGGACGCGCGAAACCGGCGTGATCCCCGGCGCGCTGGCCGGGATGCTGGTGGGCATGAAAGCACCGGGCGCGCAGATCATCGCCTCGGTGACATTTATCGCGATCCTGTTGACCATCCTGATCCAGGCAACGACCACCAAGTGGCTGGCGAAGAAACTGGATTTGCTGGTGGAGGAGTAGCCGGTAGCGTGTTTTATTTCGGTTCGCTTACCTGTCACTTTGTCATACGCCTGTCGGAGCTTTCCATTCATCACGGGGTCGGAATGCCTGCCCTTGCGGCGCAGGATTTTGGCGCTGAAACCCGCCTGCGCGATCTCGGGGTTGCAGTTGTAACGCCATGATTGAATATGTGATTCAACTTGCTGCACGTAGTGTGGCGAGCGTTTTTGACAACCCTTGATTTTCGGGTTGTCAATTTTTTACAAACCTACTTATAATCGGACGCTCTAAAAAAATAATAACAGCCGGGGTCACCCGGTTCGCTCCACTCAAAGGTTTCCACCCTCGCTTTTGCATCTGCGGTGCTGGTTGCGGATGAAGCTTGGCTCGGATTCCGGTGCTGGAATAACTTTTTAAGGTATTCATTATGGCCAGAGCATCTGCAGAAACAAAGGAAAGCACGGTTACGGTATCCATCATGGGCAAGCTCCACGAGGTTCCGGAGGATGCGACTATCATGGGGGCCGTCGAGTATGCCGGGCACCAGATTATTCGCGGCGCCGGTTGCCGCGAAGGCTATTGCGGAGCCTGCGCCACCCTCTACCGCTTGCCCGGCGACTACAAGATTTATACCGGGCTGGCCTGCATGACGCTGGTCGAAGATGGTATGACGCTCGCCCAGATTCCCTACGTCCCGGCAGTCAAAGCCATTTATGACATCGAAAAGCTGAAGCCGAATGTCACGGCTATCCAGCAGCACTACCCGTCGGTCTTCCGTTGTGTTGCGTGCGGCACTTGCACCCGGTCGTGCCCGCAGGGGTTGCAGGTCATGGATTACGTTCAGGCCGCCAAGCGCGGTGATATTGCCGAGGTGATGGATTTGTCCTTTGACTGCGTGGTCTGCGGTCTGTGCATGTTGCGTTGCCCGGCGGAAATTGTGCAGCCCCTGGTCGGCATCCTGGCGAAACGCCTCTACGGGCGGTATTTGCGCAAGGACAGTCCGGAGCTGGCGGAGCGGGTCAAGGCCGTGGAGGAGGGCGCCTACAATGCCGAATATTCAGAACTCATGACGATGAGCCGCGAGGCACTGTCAAAACTTTACTACGCCCGCGACTCGGAATAGAGAGGATCCAAGATGTATCCAGATTATATGGCGGAGTCGCTCCGCAAAGTAGTTCAGACACGCCCCGCACGGTTGGAGCTGGCCCGCAAGCCTGATCCGGTTTATCCGCCGATGAACGCGGAAGAACGCCGCGCCGTGCTCGAGGGTTTCCACCCCGACTTCGAGGCCAGCGCCCGCCGCGCGGTGCGTGTCGGTCCCAACAAAGGCGAAAAGCTGACCACCGAAGTGTCAGAATTGCTGGAATCCCACTCCTGGCTGCGCAGCGAGCAGGTCAACCTGGGCAAGCCGGATTTTGAAACCGACCTGCTGATCATCGGCGGCGGCGGTGCAGGCTGTAATGCCGCGCTGGTCGCGATGAAAGAGCACGGGGTGCGCTCGATCATCGCCACCAAGCTGCGCATGGGCGATGCCAATTCGATGATGTCGCAGGGCGGCATGCAGGCTGCCGTGTCGCGCACCGATTCGCCGACCCGCCACTATCTCGATGCGATTGGCGGCGGCCATTTCGAGAACAAGCCCGAACTGGTCAGGGCGCTCACCGAGGACGGCCCCGGCGTGGTCAAGTGGCTCGAAGACCTGGGCGTGGTGTGGGACAAGGAAAAAGACGGCTCGATGAAGACCATGCACGGTGGCGGCACTTCGCGCAAGCGCATGCTGTCGTGCCGCGACTACACCGGCGCGATGATTATGCGCACCCTGATGGACGAGGTGCGCAACCATCCCGACATGATCACCGTGAAAGAGTTCATGCCGGCGGTGGAACTGATCATGGACGACAAGGGGCGTTGCGCCGGTGCGGTGCTCTACGATATGGAAAGCGAGGAGTTCTTCACCGTCAAGGCGAAATCCACGCTGATCGCCACCGGCGGCTACGGTCGCTTGCATATCCGTGGTTACGACACCACCAACCACTACGGCGCGACCGGGGACGGGCTGGTGATGGCCTACCGCGCGGGCGCAAAGCTGATGTACATGGACTCTGTCCAGTACCACCCGACCGGTGTTTCGTTTCCCGAGCAGATTGCCGGATTCCTGGTCACCGAGGCGATCCGCGGTGCTGGCGGGCAGCCGCTGAACAAGGAAGGCGAACTGTTCGTCTTCCCGCGCGAGCCGCGCGACATCGAGGCTTCGGCCATCATCCGCGAATGCGTGCAGAACGGCGGCGGCGTTCCGACCCCTTCCGGGCGCGTCGGCGTGTGGCTGGATTCCCCGCTCATAGACATGCTGCACGGCGAGGGTTACACCGACAAACATTTCCCGGCGATGTATCGCCAGTTCATCCAATATGGCATAGACATCACCAAGTTGCCGATGCTGATTTACCCGTCGCTGCATTACCAGAACGGCGGCATCGAAATCAACGAGCGTTGCGAGACGGATATTCCCGGCCTGTACGTGGCCGGCGAAGCTACCGGCGGTCTGCATGGCCGCAACCGTTTGATGGGCAATTCGGTGCTCGACTACAACGTGTTCGGGCGGCGCGCCGGTCGGTATGCGGGCGAATACGCCAAGAAGGTCAAGCTCGGCAAGTTGAGCCTGGCGCATCTCGATGCCTACGAGAAGGGGCTTACAGACGCCGGTGTGAAGACCGATCTGGTAACGCCGGTGTTGTTGCCTTCATATGCGCCAAAAGATGTCAAGAAGCGCCAGTTGCTGCGCGGCGGCAACGCCTTGCCTGGTGCTTCCATTATCAACCGCTTGCATAACGAAAGGTCTGGCGCTTAATCGCCGAATCGGACAGATGACGCACATTGATGACAGAGTAATCGAGCTGGCGCGCACCGCTCTCGGCTTCGTGTACGGCGAGGAGCATTTCTATCGCCACGCCGCCGGGATGACGCAGAACCCTGGCGGCAAGGCCATGCTCCTACGCCTGGCAGAGGAAGGGGCGGAGCACAGGAAAAATGTACACCGGGTGTTCGGCGTCATCGTCGGCCAAGAGACGTGGAAACGTCTCGCCGCCGAAGAGGAGGGGGATGCGCATCCGTCGAGAATTATTGCCGAAATGGAAGCCGCCATCGCGCACCGCGGCCACGCGGTGGTCGCCGATGACACCCAGGCGCTGCGCATGGCCATGGAGCTGGAGCGGCGCGCTATCCACCTGCTCAAAGAAATGGCCGATCACACTCAGGATCCCGAAGTGATCGAGCTGCTCGGGAAAATGATCCTGGAAGAATGCTTCCAGTACGATTCTCTCCAGGCGCAGTTGGACAGCATACAGAACGTCGGATTGTGGCTCGATACGCCAGAATTCCGCATGGATGGAAAGTATTGAGCGGGCGAACTATGGACACCACCTTGCGCATCACTTCGGCTCGTGCCGGCAGAGCTTTTGTAGCCGAGATCGAGAAAGTCAGCGGCCAGAAATTGCTGGCCTGTTACCAGTGCGGCAAGTGCTCGGCGGGATGTCCGATGGCGGCGCATATGGACATC
>CXWL01003290.1_pt1 | contig 31396 bp, 17 predicted proteins | sample 590931 | NCBI WGS metagenome assembly CXWL01 (sample SAMEA3498368, study PRJEB10139) | groundwater metagenome | biome: water well; material: biofilm material | place: Germany | collected 2015-04-27
GATAACTTGCGGGTTTGTGTACTTCGTTGGACTTCCCTAAATACTCAAATGGTGCCGATGGCCAGCACCTAAATTTTATTTATTATCAATTGTTTATATTATATTTGGCGTAATATTGGCGTAACTCGAATAACCCTTATTTATCATGCATTAAGTTTTTTATTCGCTATCTCCTGCACTGACAGAGTCTTCATTCCAGCGCTTTTCAGCATCCATTCAAGTCCATAACACGTTCTTGAATTTAGAAAACTATTTCTTTTTTATGGCTATTAACAAATCACAGGTTACTTGATTACCTGTGTTATTTGCAAGTCGGTTTCCAACAGTCGGTTTCCAAAAATTGTCGAACGCAAGAATGCTGCTGTCGACAATGCTATATGTAAGTATGTTGATCAATACGGCAGCGTTCATTAGCAGAATGCTGATAAACCTTTGGAAAGCTTGCAGCTAAAGCTGACCGGCTGAAGCCGGTGGTTTAAACCTTATGATGGAAAATAAAATCCAACCTGAAAAATGGATACCACAGATATTATTTTGGCAAACTTTTTACTTTGAATAGGGCGTTGGATTTTACCAAGCAGACCTTGGGAAGATAGCAATTCTTGGTTGTGTGATCGCACTTTTTCGGCCAAAAGCAGGCGGTCACAATAGCTATCGTCAACCTAAAGACATGTCATTAGCTGACAGTCAGTAGCATTGCAAAACCACAAAAACAGCCTTTTTGCGGTATAAATAGCAGCTAATTCCGGTAAGCTGAAGCTCCAATTTTAATTTTTATGGAGATCAGCAATGAACGTGTATGACTTATCATTAAATCAGTCGATTGCCAAAACTTGCCCCGCAGCGAATCGTTACCCTAAGACTAGAGACTTAATTTCGCTACTCGCTAATCACCATAAAGTGCATGAGGAAAATATACTTGTGGTTTCAGGGGCTGATCAAGGTATCGACGTTACTTTTCGAGAACGAGAGCCTGGAAGCCAAATAACGATACTTGACCCTGACTTTCCTCGTTATGAGGCCCTCGCAAAAATCAATCGTCACCGCATCGAAAAAATTCCAATTCATGGGTTTGAATACCCTTCGTTGGATCACATCTGCAAGATTTTGCACAACACCAATTCAGCATTATTTATAACATCAACGGTTTCAAACCCGACTGGCCCTTCATTATCGTCCCAAAGTATTGAACGACTTTACTTTGGTAAGCCTGAGCAATCTACATTGATTGTAGATGAAACGTACGGTGACTTTATAGGCTCAGATTCCGCGTCTTTTATCGTTTCTCAGAATGATAATGTTTGTAGTCTAAACAGCTTTTCCAAAAGAGGATATCCCGGTCTGCGTCTTGGCTATATTGTAGCACCCACAGCATTTACTAACCGCTTAAAGAATTATGTGTCCCGATTTGCCTGCGCAACTCAAAGCATCGAGATGGCCGAATCCATCCTAAAAGCTGGTGAGTGGCAAAAATTAATCGCTCGTCAAATTCAAAATCGGGAATGGTTAGCAAATCAATTGAGAAGACGTGGGCTAACCACCCAGTCATCCGCAGGAAATTGGGTTTTAACCCATTTGGGTGAAAGCGCAGAACTAATCGTTGCCTTGTTAGAGCAAAAAGGTTTTTTAATACAACTGCAATCACAGGCTTTTCTAAATGGCTGGGTACGCATCTCAACGCCTATTGAGCAGGACGTGTTAGCTCAATTTTTGGTCGCCTTAGACGAAGTGATGAGCAGAAGCCTTCTAATTCAACCGTTAGCCGCTTAAAAGTAGGAGGAATTATGAAAGATCAAACATCCTTTCTGAGTATTGTTAAGCAACCGGTACCAGATATAGTTCAGCACGGCGGGCGGTTTATATTCAAATCAGGTAGCATACCCTCGTCCCTTGATTTGAAAGCAATCCCACCGACAATGCAAATTGGCGATAGATTCTTTCAAATAGATCACATTGCATTGTGCCTGCAAGACATTGAGACTTGGCAACGACGCATTGATGAAATGATCGACTGCGGAGGAATCTTAATCGAAGGCCCAGGCATATTTCCGCTGGACTTTTGCGATCTGGCTGTGCCAAATGAACTCATCATGCGCTTCGCATCCATTGTGATACCAGACTCAAAGCTAACTTTTGTTTTGTCAACCTCCCGACAACCTGACGATCAACTGAGCCAATTTGTCCAACGACATGGCGAAGGAATTCACCATGTTGCCGTTCACAGTAAAGATTTTGCCGTTACATCGGCTTATTTACGCCGCATTCGCTTCACTCCTTTGTCGGAAATAATTAGTGACGACAAACTTGTACAGCAGTTCTTCATCAATCCACATGGTCAGGTATTGGAGTTGATTTCGCGGAAACTATCGCTTTTGGGGACATTTTCTTGCGGCAATATAGCCCAGCTTCGATTGTCCGAAAAGAAAGCGGCTTGATTGATAAAGGCCTACGAGGTTTGGAACACCTCGTAGGCAATCCTGAATAATTTGTAGTTAGCACCAACCTCAAAAAAGCATGTTTTGCGGCTTTTCGCACCATCTAAAAGCAGTGGATAATCTTAATAAACATCCCATTCAGGAGTTGTAATAATGCACTCAAACACTATCAAAAACTGGCTCAAATTTCGAGTCATAGGCCTAAGCTCGCCACAAGCCGCTACGAACAAGGCTTTTTTGTTTAAGCCTACCCGTTTAGGTGAAATAATCGTCATTATTCTACTTGATGTGATCCGTTGCTCCACGACTCTATCGATTGCTTTGGCCAAAGGTTGCGGCGCTGTAGTCGTAACTCAAAAGCAAAGCGGCATAGGCTGCACACGGCATATGGCCGAAGCTGTTCGGGCTAAGCTCCATTTGTCTTCTGTCATAGAAGGCGGCGAGTTGGACGGTAAGCCAATTCCTGGAGCCGTTTTGTCAAACTCACCCTTGGACGCATCGGCAAATGACAATTTGTCGGGAACCTTGCTTCGTTTTTCCTCTACCAATTTTGGGTCGCAATTTTTTACAGTCATGCCATTGGCAGAAAGCCTAGTGGAACAAGGCGCAGATGTTACCGTGTTAATGGCCAATGCGTTTAATTCCGAAGCGATTGCTCAAACCATTGGTACTGCCGATAGAGTTTTTTTGTGTGCTGGTGGATTTTATAACGCTCCCAGCATGGAAGATTTGACAGTGGCCGGCCAAATTATTTGCCGTGCCGACATCAATATAAGTGAATTGGATGATGAAGCGCGCTCAATGTTGGCCTGCTTTAATCTAGCAGAAAAGCATAAAAATGACGGATCGTTCTATCACACTACTGCAATAGGCCGTTGTTTGAGCGAGTTTGGCAGGGCTGAAGACATCAATGCTTCGATGGTAGGCACTGGACTTTGCCCTTTCGTCCAGCGTCGCCTAACAAATTTGCTGCCAACCGTCGACTTTATCGAAACAGCGGCCGGAAAGATACCAACTATTTTAGCGAAGTACTTACGTTCAGATAACACCCCCCCTAATAAAAACGTTATTTTTGCGGTGTCTTCTATTACAGAGACAGCCGTAAAATTTGATCGTGCTGCATAGGGCGGCGCAGGGGCGGTGTCTTGGACCAGAAGACACCGCCCTTTCCCCAAACACAAACTGGAGAAACGAAATGATGACCAAAAATACCCAACATATTATTCCTACATGGTTTGAAAGCTTAAATAGAGGCGATATTAACAAATTGCTGCCCCTGTTCGGCAACAATTGCCGCATAAAAAATGCCGCCCATCCTGTCATTGAAGGCAAAAATGCCCCCAAGCAATTGTTGAGCGATTTTTTTGCCCGCACTGAATCCCGGGAATTCCGTCTTATTGACTGCGCGGAAAACGGTGACGAAGTGTTTGCTAGCTGGGAAGGCATTATCGTTTTCAAAAAAGGGCTGTCAATCGCCGGTCTTCAGTCATTAATTGCACCATTACCAGTGCGTTATCGCGGCGTTGAACGTTTCAAATTCGACCAAGCTGGATTCATTGAAGAGCTGGAGATTGTTCACGAAACAACAAGCGTCCCACGTTTGGCTGCGCTGCAATTGGCTGGCCAGACTATCGTATGCCCGTCATTTGAAACGACTCAAGACAACCCTATAGAAATCGGCGATGAAACTGGCCATGTCGATTACAGCCCCTTAGTCCATCGATATTTTCAAGCTGAAGAACAAGGCAACATTGAGGCAGTCGTAGATCTTTGCAGTGATTCTGTCATCGTCAGAAACGCCGCCAATTCGCCTCAATACGGCAAACAAGGTGCCCGTGAATATGTTGAATCGTTCTTTCTACGTACAACGAATCGCCAATTTACGATAAAAACCATTGCACGTCAGGGTGCCACTTATTTTGCCCACTTCAAAGGTGAAATCGGCTTTAGGGAGGGCGCTGCTTTTGGTACGGTCATCGCTGCAGCACCTTTTGATGTTACTCTGGATGGCATTTGTCGCTTTAAAATCTTGGACGGTTATTTTGTGGAATTGGATGTTTACCACGAAACAACCACGGCACTGTTGTTAGCCAAAGCCACCTTGGATAAAGCGGCTTAAGCAATACTCCCTTTTGGATTGAATACCTAAAAGGGAGCCCCCTTACTTCGATAAAATTGGTATGCGAAGATATGAGGCAACAAAATGCAATTTACTGCAACGCACTGGGTACTAAAACCGGAGTCTACATGCAAAATCCTTGGAAAATTCCTTACCAACATGATTTAACAAGATTAGCTTATATCTTCCGTAAAACGGGAATGACAACCGATGACTCCGACATAGGATGTCAGCACCAACAATTCCTGAACCATTATGCTTTGCCTTTGGCTAAAGCGCTTTCAGGCGACTGTATCTCCACAATTCCGGAGTTCGTTGCCAAATTGCGTTGGCGCTTATTACTGAGTGAGATTAAAGGTATACCGCCAATATCTGATTCCAATGCGGTTCAGAAGCTGGTTGATTACGAAGGACAATTCCTATCAGACACCAATATTGATGACGATGCTGATAATCTTCGAAAAAGGGTGATGGCTTGTAATAATGATCCTGTGCAAAAAAAGGAACCAAAGCCCAAGCCACGCGCTCACCTGAACTTTCAGCTAAAGAAAATAGCAAGTGGCTATTTTGGTCCATTGCCGAACATGCCGCCAGATATGTGGCAATACATGTATCTGTTATATGCGTATGAGGCGGCATTTTGCTGTTTGATGTTTGATATGCAGCCGATACCGGAAGATGTCCAAGCTTATCTAAGCTTCATACCTATGCTTATCGAAAAACAAACCTATGTTCCCCAAATTCATAACTTGGTTAGCAAGCACCGCACCGTCCGTACCCAAAAAAAACCCACGACTTCACGCGGGGCACACCATAGCTTTAAATCCAGGCCAGAAGGCACCTATTTAGTTATTAAAGCCTTTCTTGACTGGCTTCGGTTAGACGATTGTGATCTTTATTATCGTTGCCGTCTTGCCTTTCTATACAAATTAACTGCTATAAAAAATTTGCAACAAGACAAGCCATACAGGCTTCGCGATAAAAGCAGCCGAATTAGTTTTATAGAAGATTTGTTGAATACCATGCCCTATACGGATAGTTCTTTATTAGCGGCGATGACTGCATACGTTAATGATCGGAATCATCATGACGACCCAAGAGGTTCAAAAATACCTGTCAGTTTTTGGGGGGAAGATTTTGCTCTCCGGCTTCACACCGCTTTTCATAACTTTACCGAAGAGTACCGTTCCTCCTTGTTTAGTTGGGACAAAGAAAACGACTTAATGTTGGAATTAGCCAACGATTTTTTTGACCATTGGTTTAATCGCCATCACGATATGAACCATCCTAATTTTAAAAGCATACTGCCCACATTCCTTGACGATGTAATAAAGATCAACGAATACTTTGATGTTGACCACGACTTCGGTATGTTGCTTAAGTTCTTACTAAGAGATTGATATGACTACTCGTTACGCTTATTTAGATCGCATACTTTGGCTATCCGACCAAATCCCAGACGATGCCTTCAATTGGACAGCATCCCTCAACGGACGTTTAGAAAACCGTATTGTTAGCTGCAAGTCTGAAGATCTTGGGGAAGAACTACAACGCAGTTGGCAATTGGGACTAAGCCCAGTTATCGTGCAAAACGATAACCAGGATAAAACCTGGACGAATTGGGCGTTATCCGCTTACCCATTTTCAATCTTATTTTGGCACGAAGATAGCGAAGTTATTGAAGAATTGTTGTATGCACCATCAGTTAAATTAATCGAACTGCTTGAGGCTGAAATAAAGGGACAACCGCATGATCAGTTAAAAGTTGTCCATGCGGAAATTGGCGCAGCCTTCGCCCGAGCCTACTTTACCTGGCAGGCGCAATTAGATCCTGAGGATGAGGATAACCGCATTTTGCTGTCGAAACCCACTGCGCTTGAAATACTAATTCAATCCAAAAAGAAAGTACAAGCTGAAGACAAAGTAGTTGATTTTTTGGATCGGCTCTTTGCCACAATAAGCTTCTCCCAAACGGCTATGGCGGCGGGCAAAAATAGGGGGAGAGTTTATGAAAAAAAACATGAAGTTAATGACAGCAATCCGCCTCGCTCGGGGATTGTCAAAGTCATCATTGAATATCTTCCCAAAGATCCTGACCATCAAATGCTGGTATTTGAATGCGGCTCAACTTTAAAAGATGATTTTTGTGGAAAATCGGTGGTAATTAAGGTTGGTGAAAACTCCTATTCATTAGGAAGAGTAGACCGACGTGGCATAGCTCAGGCGGAAGTGCCTCGAGATATTGATTTATCAGCTGGATATGAAGTCAATTTCTATACATCAAATGAGTCTTGATGATGGCTGCCTGGATATTATTATGGCAGGGAAACGATAAGGACGGCAAAGGTATTGCCGTTGAATTAAGGGAAAGAAGTGACAGTCCTGGTAATGCCCCTGTCGATCATGGCACTGGGGAGATTAAATGCGAATTGTATCCTGAACCTGATTCAAAAGACGCTCTCCACACTTCCGCACAAAATAGTGGTGAACATGCTATTAAGTTATTAAGGAAAGAAAAACGTCTTGATCAAAAACGCGCTCTAACACCCCGGTTCGAATTAAACGAGAAAGTTGAGTTAGAAATACAAGGTCGAAGTGCCGACCTTTTGTTCGCCCTTGCCGTACTCAAAGAATGCTGGATTCCTGAAATAATACTTGAAGAAAAATTTGAGGATCGGCGGCTAGTACCTGACTTCGCAGCAACTGGTGAATTGGAGGAAGAGAAATACGGAATTGTCTATGTCAAGGGCGTAGATAAAGTCGCGGATAAATTGCGGGCAGCGTTGAATGTCTTGCCGGAGGAAGGCTATTTTTTTTACCCGAAGGCCAACGAGGATGACATACCTCAAAATCTTATTCAACAGGCGATAGATTGCAAAATACAGCTATGTCCGGTGACCAAGTTAGCGGAAGCAGCAGAAAAGTTGGGTATCCCAATCACCATGATATACCTTGGTAAGCCTTATCCAGGATTATCCCCCATTGATTACGATCAACGCAGTCTCTTTTTTGGCCGGCAACAAGACATAAAATTCGTATGCGACATGCTGGTCAGCCTGGATCATTCAGAAAATCCAGGTTTAGTGATTGAAGCCGCCAGCGGGATGGGGAAAAGCTCCTTCGTCCGTGCAGGAGTCATTCCAGCCTTGGAGGAGCGTAGGCAAAATACGGAATCCCTTCTGTTTCAGTTTCCAATCATATGGCGTGCTTGGCTTCCTAGCGATGCAGCTAAGATTACGGGTCCCGGCCACAATGTAACAGAAAAAGAACTGGTAAGCGCTATCCTTACGAATTGGGTCAAAGGTTCATCAATTGACCTACTTTCAAAGCTACATGGACAAGATCATTCCACATTAGTGGAGCTGGCCGGTGCGCTAAAGAGCTTAAACATATCCGAAAGTCATCGGTTTCTTTGGCTCATCGATCAAGGCGAAGAATTATTTACAAGTAATTTTGGATCAAAGGACGAAAAAACCTCTCTTCTTAAGAAATTTATTGAATTCATAAGGCTTTTGCAGGAGCAAAAGGTATGGGTAGTGATAACTTTAAATAAAGGATTTAGCCAGTATTATTCAGGATATCTGGATGATGTGTTTCATCCTCGCCATAATTTTTATACTCTTGCAAGGCTTCTTAAGCCGGAATTGTTTGCTATCGTTCAGAAACCTGCCGAATTGAGCGGAGTAAGTTTCGAGATCAGTAGGGCGACAGGTATTTCTTTAAACGACCAATTGGTTAGTGAGGCACACGATGGCGGAACAGCAAGCCTGCCACTTTTAGCCTATACGCTTTCAGAGTTATGGAATAATTGTCACGAGAAAGCTAAGAGTGTAATGACCTATGAAGCCTATCAAAACATGGGCGGTTCGTTGTCACAGGTAATTGCCAATCAAGCGGATAAATTATACTCAGAATTAAAACTGGAAAATGATAATGCCCTACAGCGCGTGGTAAGGGCATTAACCTGTATCGTAAAAAACGGGACGGAATTCAATATTGCAGAACAAACGGTTCCTAAAAATAAATTTCAAGAGAACACGCCTGAACAAATTCTTATCAAGGAATTTATCGATAAACGATTTTTAGTCGCAGAAGACAAGTATGTTAGGGTCAGCCACATAGCCTTACTTACTGAATGGAAAAAAGCTCAGGACATTATCTCAACAATCGAGGACGACCTGAAGCTAATAGACAGCCTACGTGATAAAGCGAAGGAGTGGAAAGAGGGAAAAGGTGAGTTACTTGATAATTGGTTTCTATCACAAGCGGAAGATCTACTAGTACGTTGGGGGGAAGACGATCTGAATTCGCATCCCGACGTAGATGTCGTCACTTTTATAGAAGCATCTACAGAGGCTTTCAATAAGCGGAAACGGCGACAAGACCGGGAGCAGAAAAAGAAAATTCGTAACCTTTATATTATTACAGGGGTATTTGCGCTGCTTCTTATTTTGATTGGTTATTTTTGGCATGAAGAGAAAAACAAAGCGAAAGAACTTGAGGAACAAAAAACAATTGCTGTTAAGAAAACAGTAGAACTTGAACACAAAACGGAAGAACTTGTGAAGCAAAAAGAAATTGCTGATCAGAAAACAGAAGACGCTGAAAAACTAAAAAAAATAGCCGAGAATAATGAAAAAAAGGCTACAGCCGCTACAGAAACGGCTAAGGCAGCAAAAAATCTAGCCCAAGAACAGGCACAAGAAGCAAAACGGCAAACAATTCGTGCTGAGCAACAAACGCTTGAAGCAGAAAAGCGAAAAAATGAACTGTCAGAAGCCCTGACTCGCACAAATTTTATCCAAGGGGCACTAGGTGAAAGACCGAACGAGACTTTAGCCTATCTGGCAAAATCAATCCGGACTAAAAAAGATCAAAACAGCGTTGATTTGGCGGTGTCGCTGCTGACTTCAAATAAGATGCTCATCAGTAATATATTCAGGCATAAAGGCAAAGTCACAGCAACCGAATTTAGCCCGGATGGGCAATGGGTACTTACCGCTTCGGAAGATAAAACCGCACGAGTTTGGGATGCCCGTAGCGGCCTGCAGGTTTCGGGGGAACCCATGCAACATCCAACTGCGGTTAGGTTCGCCAAATTTAGCCCTGATGGACAACGCGTACTTACCATCTCCGACGATAACACTGCGTACATTTGGGATGCCCGTACAGGTAAGCAGGTTTTCGCCATGCCGCATCCAAGCACCATCTTTCATGCCGCATACAGTTTTGATAAGAAACGGATAGTCACCGCTTCAATGGATGGTTATGTGTCCTTATGGGATGCTATTACAGGCAAACAGGTACAATCTCATAAAGAATCTGAGAGAATTGCCGATGTGGGGCCTGATGGCCAAGTGCTTTCTATCAAAAATCACGATCACTTTTACTACCCTAATTCTTTTTTGAGGCAACCGGGTAAAGGTACTGGATTAAGTGAAAATTATGGACGTTCTTTTAATAATAATAATCCTGATTCATGGTGGCTATTTACGTTAGGCGATTTGTTTATCTCCAAAAATGTGCAATCGATGCTAAGCATTTGGTATCCATCTACGGGGAAGACAATTTCCGCTCCCTTAACTTTTTACGAGCCTGTCGAGTACGCCAAATTCAGTCCTGACGGGCAACGGATACTTTCTGTTACAAATAGCGGCGATGCATCTGTTTACGATATTCATAAGCATATGTTTTTAGCTTTAAATCGCCCAGAATCAAACATAGAAGCACGAAATAATTTTTACGGCTATGACCCACGAGTTGATTCCACCTATTTCAGTCATGATGGAAAAAAGGTTATTAGCAATTTTGCTAATGGAACATTTATATGGGATGTTAGTACGGGTCAACTTGAGTGGTCGCTACCGCAACAAAATTATGGACACAATTGGATTAATCAAGAAGATGGAAAGCTGATAGTCCTCGGATCGGCTGGCGACACCTACACTTTATTGACAGGAGATAAAAATATACGATATTTGGAAACAACCTTTCCTCTCCAATCTACAGTCAAATCTGTCGAATTTAGTAAATTCAATCAATTCGCTCCATACAATTACTGGCAATATATTCTTACCGTTTCAGATGACAAGGTAGTGCGTGTATGGAATAATTTCTACAATCAGAAAAACCAATTGGTTTCTGAGTCCATACCACTTCCAGGTGAAATCGAATTTGCCAAGTTCAGCCCTGATGGTAAAAGGATACTTGTTGAATTGTCTGATAATTCTATCCGCGTCTGGGATAAAATTGGCTCAGATCAGTTGATGATGCAAATTCCAATTCCAAATAACTATTCTGTCCATTCGGATTTTCACGTTGCTTTCAGTCAGGATGGACAAAATATAATTGCTTCAGATGGACAAGAGATTAATGCTTGGAATCTTTACAATGGAAAAAATTTATTTAATAACGGGCAATATACTTACCATTACCTATTTATGGATAAAGATTTTTTATCTTTAGACCCAGACCCATCCGAAAATTATCATGAAGTCGGTCTTCTACCGAAGACCTGTACATTAGCGGGCAGTATTTCATTAGATGAGCGCTATAAAAAATTGGCAGTAGAAGATATTGATTTTAATTATGCAAATGAGAGGGCTAAACTTGCTCAAAGCATCTATAAATCATTAATTGATTGTTCTCCTTCTTATCTTTGTCCCGGATTTGGCCAAGAAAGTCGATCCGCAGATCCATTTAGCATTAGTCAGTCTAGTTCAGGAAAAGCTGAGGCTAATTCCAGCCCAGATGGAAAGCGAGTGGTCATTTCAACGTTCAACGAAGAATCCCTTCGGGATGCCTATACCGGTGATTTGGTCTCTGAACTTAGACTAAATCAAGGGCAAGACAATACACTTTTACCTTGGCTCACACCTGACAGGCACTGGGCAGTTATATCTAACTATGATGGTAGGAATTATTTCAGCGTTTGGAATATGTGTTCTGGAGAAAAGGTATCCAAAGACTGGGAATATAAACGATCGAGAGGATGGAATCCTGATATTTGGCAGAATGGCAGGGGAAAAATTTCTGCTATCCTAAGCCCTAATGGCCAGTATTTATTGGCAATACTAGGTTATATCGCTGTCGTCTTTGATGTCAATACAGGACAGTCTCGCTATGAGGCCATACAGCATAAAGACAGAATAACCAGTGCAACATTCAGCCCAGATGGGCAATATATACTTACTGCTTCTTTAGATAGATCCGCCCGTATATGGGATACCCGTACTGGTCAGCCAAAATTCGGTGAACTCATATTGCATCAGGATGGCATAATGTCAGCTATATATAGTCCTAATGGGGAAAGGATACTGACTTCATCACTGGATAAAACAGCCCGCGTATGGGATGCAAACACCGGCCAACCTGTTTTCGGGCCCATGAGGCATCAGGATAAAATCACCTATGGCGCATTTAGTCCAGACGGACAACATGTACTCACAACTTCAGAAGATAATAACGTTCGTATATGGGATGCCCGTAACGGGAAGCTTGTTTCTGTTCCTATGAGACATCAAGGTAAAATTTTATCTGTGGCATTCCAACCCAACACAGGAAATTCTTTGTCTGCTGCTTCGGCTGAAACTTCATGCCATAATTGGAATTCCGACTACGCTGCAAAACCTCAAGTCGTACGCAGTACAGGAACGTTAGCCCCTCTAAAACAGCAATTGATACTGACCGTTTCGAATGATAACACCGCACGGGTTTGGTCTGCAGACGGCAAGTCAGTTTCTGCACCCATACGTCATCGGGCCGCTATTAACTCCGCCGAATTCAGTCCGGATGGGCGAAAAATTATCACTGCTTCAGATGACAATACTGCCCGTATTTGGGATGCGCGCACTGGCGAACCAATTTCTTTACCTTTACTACATCCAGCTAATGTTGTTTCTGCGACATTCAGTCCAGATGGACAAAAGGTTTTAACAATATCAAGCGATAATACAGAAAAAATAATTCGCGTTTGGGGTATTGCCAGTTTAACTTCGCCCGGCAAAGGCTTTGCAGATTTCTTGGAATTTGTTTCTGGATTTCATCTTAACGATGAGGAGGGCCTTACTTCCGTGCCTATCAAATCCAAACCAGAATTGCGCGACTGGCTGTCAACAACTAAAGATTTGAATACAGATGACCGCCATTTGATTACTTGGTTACTTAGTGATCCTATGGATCGTCCAATAACGCCCAATAGTCAACAAACTGCTAAGGATCGTAAGGAGCAGATTATAAAGGATAAAAACAGATTCACAGAAAAAGATATTTGGGATTAACCAAATGTGGCTGCGATAAAGCTAAGCAAGCATCAAAAAAAGCAAATTTTATAAAATGTTTATGAAGTTGCTATTGATTATGGATGCGCCGCCCGCGCTTCCATAATCAAATAGTGATTTGCCTAGGCGGCTCGGCTTAACATTCGAAAATCCCGGCTAACCGATTCCAACAGTTTTTCAACCGCCGTTGGCGATGTCCCCGATACTTCCACAAACCCTACGCGGTCGGCGATGTGCTGATAACCACCTGGGCGTTCGCTATTAAAGACCGTCATGCGCACTGTGGTATCTGGGAACAGTTCATCGCAATTCAAATTGAATTGGTAACCTTTTGCCGATTGCGCGCAGGTGGGTGTAATAAACCGCAAACCGGCAAAGCGTCGATGCTGTGTTTGTGTGTCGGGTGTTTCACCTCGCCACACGGCTAGCGCTGATTCTCCCCAATCCAAGCCAGTAGCCATTTTTAGCAAACGAGGAATATTAGCGCCGCTAAGTCTCGCACCGGTTTCAATTAACACAGGTTGGCCATTGGTATTATAACGGGCATCGATATGAAAAGCCGATGCGCGAAGCCCCAAGCTCTGGATAACTTGGTCGGCAAAATCCCTGATGGGTTGGTCAATGTCTTCGATAGAGCATAAGAGATGCTGGCTTTCCATGAAGCGGTCTCCCGTTTCGCCATTGACGATGAGCTTCCGGCTCATGCCAAGTAAATCGACCTTGCCATTTTTATCGACAATGCCTTGCAGACTAATTTCATCCCCTGTTATAGGCTCTTCAACTAGAATCACGCCATTACCAGATAAGCCGTTATCCAAGGTTATGTCTAGCAAGCCCTTCAGTTTGGTTTCGCAATCTTCTCCGGAAAACGCTTGTACAACACCAAACCCACCGCCGGAATCGTCGGCTTTTAAGATGACTGGATATCCAATTTGATTGGCGTAGCGTGATACATCATTAGCATTTTTTGTCACTGCGAAATTAGGTTGCAAAACATTTGCTCCACTGTCCCTAAGATATTGTCGTTGCAGGCTTTTAAATCGGAAACGCTCGATAACTTCAGGTGAGTTATAGGCTCGATGCGGGCAAAACCGTTCGGTGGCTATTCGGCTAGTGAGTGTGTATAGCTCAAACCCAGGAATAATAGTATCTATCGTATAATGTTGCGATAATGCGGCAATTTTTTCTAAGATACAATCCGGTTCTGAAGATTCTGTAAAAATTACTTCATCATAGGCGGGTTCTTGGAGCAATTCACCGCGTTCGAATATGGCTTTTCCATCTGGCCCTTCAATAACGATGATTTTTAAATCTAGCTGATGTGCTGGTTCGACATAATAACGCCTCCCGTCACGGCTATGCCCAATTTGAATTATAGCTGTAGATGTTTTCATAAGATTTTCCTCAAAAAATGTAAACGTTGAAAATACGTTTTTATTATCGTGAGGAAATTCTTTTTTGAAATCCGCAAAATGCTTTTTTACTAAGGCATGGTGTTCCCTTTTTACCTATATGGTTGTCATTTTTCTAAGTCAGTGTCAGCAATGTTCAAACCCGATGGCAAACGTAAGTCTGGCCAATCTGCTGGATCATTTATCTCATTCATATAGGCAAAAGTCCCGGTTCACATCGGGACTTTTGCCTATAGACGAATCCATCTGAATCGGATACATTCACCCAGCTTGTCTAAGATTGAAGCTGATTGAGGTAACCGTGTAAACACGGAAAGCTGTTATTGAAACATGGCACGGGTTTAAGTGTGGGCTGTTTTCAAACGCTGTTTTCCGATAATGCAGCGGTGTTTGTGGGTTTGAGGATAGCGCTAAAATTTTAGTGTTAAAAATTTAGTTGACAATTTCAAGAGCCATCGCTTTTAATGGCCTTAAGATTGGATTAAGAAAAAAAATAAAAAAGCTAAACCAACTGGAAAGTTGGGACGGAAAGTCGCGGATCCAAAACGGAAAGCCGGACTACCAAAGGTGGCATTGTGAAGGTCACGCTAGGTAGTTCGGCTTTTTTGTGCCTGCCGAACTGTCGAAAGGAGAAGCAAAGCAATCGGTGCAGGTCGATACGGCTGTCACCCGCACCATTCAAATCGACAGGTTGGAGAGAATAAATGAACAAGGTTCCGTCCTTGCGTAGTATCACTATGCAAAAAAAATTCATCAAAGGCGAAGCGCGGCTTGCATCGTTCTTGAGTTCGCTACTTATACTCATTACTGCAGGGCTTTTTTCCTTCATGGCAAATGCCGCGTCTAGTGCTGGCAAATCTGTGTACGGGCCTGAAACTTTCAGTCCGGGACTATATGCGCGCTCTTTCCAGATTGCCGCTCCCACTGGTCAATACACCTTGTCAGTTTTGAACGGCAACTCACTTACCGGACAGAACCGCACTGACAGTGCGGTAATCACTCTGAATGGCAAGATCGTCTTGGGAGTCCGTGACCTCACCGCAAAATCGGCCAGTGTCGAAAAACCGGTGTCGCTAAAAAAACTTAACATCCTCACGATACTGGTCGTTGGCAAAAAAGGGTCGTTCATCACTTTTTCCATCAAAGGACAAACAGCAAACACCTCGCCTGTCGCCAATGCTGGCCCTGACCAAACCGGAAAAGTAAATACCACCGTTAACCTCGACGGCAGCACCTCAAGTGATTTTGACGGTAACCTTTTGACTTACAACTGGAACCTGACTAGCAAACCGACAGGCAGTACCGCATTGCTGACTGCTCCTTACACTGTAAATCCCTCGTTATTCCTCGACAAACCCGGTACTTATGTTGGCTCACTTGTGGTCAATGACGGATTGATGAACAGCGCCCCTGATACCATTACAGTCAACACTATCAATTCACCGCCCACCGCCAATGCCGGTGCCAACCAGACTGTCCGTGTCAACAATTTAGTGACCCTGGACGGTAGCGGTTCAACCGATCTGGACGGCAACTTGTTGACTTTAGTCTGGACGCTTACCACAAGTCCCGCGGGCAGCATCTCCATATTGTCTTCCACCACCGCAGTCAAGCCAACCTTCACGGTGGACAAGCCCGGCACCTATGTCGCCCAGCTTATCGTCAACGATGGTACGGTCAACAGCTTGGTGTCGCAAGTCGTCGTCTCGACGGAAAATACCCCGCCCGTCGCCAATGCTGGCCCCGATCAAAGCCTTCTCCTAAATGGCTTGGTGACGCTCGATGGCAGTGCTTCCAGTGATGTGGATGGCGATTTGTTGACCTACAACTGGTCGTTTGCGTCGAGCCCCCTGGGCAGCACCGCTACCTTGTCCGATGCCACCGCTGTCAAGCCAACCTTCACGGTGGACAAGCCCGGCAGCTACACCTTGCAACTCATCGTCAAGGACGGTACTACTAACAGTTTGGCTGATACGGTCGTTATTACCACAGAAAACTCTAAACCGATAGCGAATGCTGGAGCTGACCAATCAGCTTTCATCAAGCAAGCTGTGATGCTAGACGGTACAAGCTCCAGCGATGCCGATAACGACACCTTTACCTACGCCTGGTCTTTCGTTTCTAGGCCACTAGGTAGCACAGCCACCCTTTCAGGTGTCACAGCACCACAACCGTCTTTCACGCTCGACAATTCCGGCACTTATGTAGTCCAGCTCATTGTTAACGATGGCAAGATTGACAGTGCAGCGGATACAGTGACCATTTCCACCCTCAACTCTAAACCTGTTGCAAACGCGGGGGCACCCCAAACTGTGCCAGTGAACACGCTCGTCCACCTCACAGGCCTCGCTTCCAGCGATGCTGACGGAGATAGCCTGACCCATGCCTGGTCATTTACCAGTAAACCCGTCGGCAGCAACGCCACCCTAATTGGAAATACCACGGCAGAACCCAGTTTTACCGGCGATCTAGGGGGGCTCTATGTGGTCGAATTGATCGTCAATGACGGCATGGAAGCCAGTGCGCCCGTTACCGTGTCCATTACGGTGGAACCGGCTGTTCCCGTTAACGTCCCGCCCACCTTCACCTCGATCCCGGTGATCCAGGCGACCGATGGCGAAGGCTACAGCTATCAGGTTACTGCTGATGATGGTAATAGCGATCAACTTACCTATGCGCTTATCAACTTCCCACCGCAAGGAATGGCTATAACCGCAACGGGTTTGATTACCTGGATACCCAGCACTGCTCAGGTTGGTGACTTCCCGATAACGGTAACAGTCACGGACAACAAATCAGCACCGATCGAGCAAGCCTTCATCATCACCGTCAAAGTTGCTACCGTCACCGTTCCTGATATCGTTGGAATAACCCAAGTCGCCGCCCAAACCGCCATTGCCGGGGCGAATCTGACAGTCGGCACGATAACACAAACCAGTAGTGCCACCGTGCCCTTAGGCAATGTCATCAGCCAGAACCCGGTAGCAGGTGCAACAGTCACCAAAAACACGGAAGTCGCGTTGGAAATATCCACCGGCCCTGGCGGAGGTACCCTGCCGCCTGACCCTGCAACCGTCGCGCCGACTATCGATCCAACAGTTGCGACCACAACATTCGCCGCCACCCAGTTCCTGTACACCGGCAACAATCCCATCCAGACCGGCGTTGCCCAAGGCACCATCGAAGCGAAACGTGCCGCCGTCATCCGGGGCAAGGTCATGGATAAAACCAATGCCCCGCTCCCTGGTGTCACCATTACCATTCTCAACCACCCCGAATTCGGCCAGACCCTGAGCCGCTCTGATGGACTGTTCGATATGTCTGTCAATGGAGGTGGTTTAATTATTCTCAATTATGCTATGAGTGGGTACATGACTAGTCAGCGGCAAATGGATGTGCCGTCGCAGGACTATAGCGTTATAGAAGATGTGATCCTCATCCAACAGGATTCAGTAGTAAGCACTTTAGACTTGACTAATGCAACGCAGGCCTTTCAGGTTGCACAGGGGAGCTCCGTTACCGATACCAGCGGAACCCGTGCGGCTACACTGATGATTCCACAGGGCACTCAAGCTCAAGTGTACAATCCAGACGGCACGACACGCGTAGTCTCAACTCTTAATCTGCACCTCACTGAATATACTCAAGGAGCAAACGGCGCCGCTGCCATGCCTGGCCCATTACCACCTTCGAGCGGTTATACCTATGCGATTGAACTGAAGGCAGATGAGGCCACGGTCAAAAAAAATGGCGCTGACGTATTATTTGATCGCCCAGTACCATTTTATGTCGATAACTTCTTGAATATGCCTGTGGGCATACAAGTTCCGGTGGCGTATTACGATAAGGATAAGGTTGCCTGGATTCCAGCTAATGACGGCAAGGTTATCAAAATCCTTGGAAATACCGCCGGACTTGCTGATATCGATACTGACGGAAATGGTGTAGCGGACAATGCTGCGACCCTTACCAGCCTTGGCTTTACCGATGCAGAGCGTATAAAGTTGGCCACGTATCCTGCAGGGAAAACGCTCTGGCGGGCAATGCTCACGCACTTATCTACATACGATTTAAACTATGGAATCAGCCCAGCTTCTGGTGCGGTGCAGCCTGCCAACCCGAAGCCTACAGGTGGTCCGGAAAATGTATTAGATAAGCCTACCTGTTCCTCTGGTTCTATTATCGAATGCGAGAATCAAACATTGGGTGAAAGCATAAACATTACCGGTTCTTCAAATACTCTAAATTACCGCAGTGACCGGGTCGCTGGCCGAAAAGCGACAAACACCCTGTCTATCCCTCTCATTGGAGCGAATGTTCCGGCTACATTAAAACGAATTGATCTGGAAATAACTGTCGCGGGCCGCATCTTTACCCAAAGCTTCTTGCCGAACCCGAACCAGAGCTATCAATTCAATTGGGATGGTAAAGATGCTTATGGACGAAATGTTCAGGGAACGCTGCCAACTACTATTTCAATAGGCTATGTGTATCAGGGCTTTTATATACTCCCTCCATCCATGGCAGCAAGTTTTGGTGCGAACAGTGGCCAGCGAATACCCGGTAACATTCCATCCAGAAATGATATAACACTTTGGCAGTACCGAAATGTTAGCTTAGGTGCCTGGGACGCTCGTGCCCAAAACATGGGTGGCTGGACATTGAGTGATCACCATGCCTATGATCCTATCGGCAAAATACTTTATCACGGGGACGGTGGACGAGTGAGCGCTGCCTTATCTGTTAATACTGTCATAGACACAGTGGCTGGAAATGGTACGGCAGGACTTACTGGTGACAATGGACCAGCAACTGCAGCATCACTGAATGCGCCTACAGGGGTGGCTGTCGGTTCCGACGGTAGCCTTTACATCGCGGAAGTGCAAAATAACACCATTCGCCGTGTCGGGCCTGACGGAGTCATTACTACAGTCGCCGGCATTGGTGGTGTGGGTGCCTTTGCCGGAGACAACGGGCCAGCTACGAGCGCACGTCTCCGCCTACCCACAGCTATTGATGTGGCTCCAGACGGCAGCCTTTATATTGCCGACAGTGGTAATAACCGAATCCGCCGGGTAGGGTTGGATGGCGTCATTACGACTGTAGCCGGTAACGGTACACGAGGGTTCAGCGGTGACAGTGGCATCGCTACTTCGGCAGCACTTTCAGACCCTCAAGATATAGCCTTAAGCCCTGACGGAAGCATTTACATTGCTGATGAGAGTAATCACCGTATACGCCGTGTGGCTCCAAACGGAATCATCAGTACTTTTGCGGGAAACGGTACAGCGGGTTTTAGCGGGGACAATGGGCCGGCGACATCTGCACAAATAACTTATCCAGCTCTCGTAGCCGTTGGACCAGACGGCAGTATCTATTTTAGCGACTATGGTACCCGTGTCCGCCGTGTAAATCCGGATGGCATCATCACTACTGTCGCCGGTAATGGCATCAGCCCTAAATTAAGCGGCGATGGCGGGCCAGCAACAGCCGCATCATTCTGGGGTATATGGGGACTGACTGTTGGGCGGGACGGTAGCATCTTTATTTCTGACGGAGTTTTTGGTATCAGACGGGTGAATCCGGAAGGAATCATCGGTACAGTAGCGGGAGTGGACCTGGTTAATGGATTTAATGGTGACGGCGGTCCATCCACTGCTGCGCAACTTAGAAATCCATACGGTCTAGCGTTAGATTTGGATGGCCGTCTATATATTGCCGACCAAGGTAATAACCGTATCCGGCGAATCGTAAATAGTGTACTGCCAGGATTTACAGCCACAGAGATTGCCATTCCTTCAGAAGATGGCAGCGAACTCTATAAATTTGACTCGAATGGCCGTCATCTTCAGACATTAAATGCCTTAACCGGCGGTGTTGTTAACCAATTTTCTTATGATACATTAGGTCGCCTTACATCTATTGTCGACGGTAATGGCAACAACACCGCTATTGAGCGTGATGTTAGCGGCAACCCAGTTGCCATTGTTGCGCCCTTCGGTCAACGTACTACCTTAAAACTAGATACTAACGGCTATCTTGCAAGTATGACGGATCTAGCCGGTTCAGCCTATCAAATGTCATACACCGCTGACGGTCTGCTAACTCGCTTCCAGAATCCTAACAATGCAGCTTCCACGATGCAATACGATACACTAGGAAAATTGCTGGTGGATACCGATGCTGCCTTAGGTTCTCAGTCTTTGGTAAGAACCGAACTCAACAATGGCTATGAAGTCAAACGTACAACCGGTCTTAATCGAGCCACTACTCATCGGCTTGAAAGTCTTACGACGGGTGATCAACGTCGCATCAGTATTTTGCCTGATAACACTCAAACAGAAACCGTCAACAAGACCAATGGTAGTCATGTAACGACATTATCTGATGGATCCGTGACAACTGTTACCGACGGCCCTGATCCACGCTTCTCCATGCAAGTTCCTATTACGATAAATACCACTGTCGCTACGGGTGGTCTGACATCTACCACGAGCGCTCAGCGTACGGTAAACCTCACAGATCCTCATAATGTGCTTAGTCTCACTGCGTTGACCGATACGGTGACCGTGAATGGCCATATCTCAACCCGTAGCTACAACGCTGCAACAAAAACCTTTACCAAGACGACTGCCGAGAACCGTTCCAGCACAGCGACTATCGATAACCTGGGGCGTATGATCCAATCGCAAACGTCCGGGATGCTGGCTGTCAACAAAACCTATGATCCTCAAGGGCGTCCGGCAACGGTTGCTCAGGGAACCGGTATTGATGAGCGTTTAGTCAGTTTTACGTATAACCCGCAAGGTTATCTTGCCAGTGTCACTGATCCAGTCGGACAACAAGTCAAGTATGACTATGACCTGGTTGGCCGTGTTACTCGGCAAATCTTGCCGGACAATCGTGAAATCCTGTTCACTTACGATGCCAACGGTAATCTTGCTTCGCTGTCCCCGCCCGGCAAACCGGCCCACAGCTTTACCTACACACCGGTAAACCTGACAGCCTCCTATGTGCCGCCGAATGTGGTTGCGGGAACCAATAGCGCACTCTACACTTACAACCTCGACAAGCAACAGACCCAGGTACAACGCCCTGACGGCCTGATGATGGCATACGCTTATGACGCGGCTGGCCGTACAAGCGCCTTAACGGTTCCCGAAGGAATCTATAGTTATACCTATAATGCTACGACCGGAAAGCTCACCAGTGTTACTGCTCCGGATGGGCTTGCGCTGAACTACACGTTCAACGGAGGGTTACCAACACTTACTGATTGGTCGGGTGCCGTAGCCGGCAACGTAGGCAAAACCTATGACAACGACTTCCGTGTCAGCTCCATCAGTGTCAATGGTGTCAGTCCCTTCACCCATCAGTATGACAACGACAGTTTGCTGACATCAGTTGGAAACACTACCTTGGGAATAAATCTGACGTTGACGCATAACGCTCAGAATGGACTGCTCACCGGTACCGCTCTTGGCAGCTTGACTGACAGCTATACTTACAACGGTTTTGGCGAAGCGACCAACTATCTAGCGAAGTACGCAACGGCAGATGTCTATAAAACCGACCTCACACGCGACAAGCTGGGTCGGATTACGCAAAAAATTGAAACCGTTGCTGGCGTTACCAGCACGTTCGACTATGCGTATGATCTTGCCGGTCGCCTGGTCGAGGTGAAACTGAATGGCATTGTGCAATCCAGCTATGGTTATGACGACAATGGTAACCGGACGCTTTTAAACAGCGCATTGATCGCTCATTATGATGCCCAGGATCGACTGCTCGACTACAACAATATCACTTATGACTATACCGCCAATGGTGAACTCAAAACCAAAGCCGTGGGAACTAATACTACAAGCTACCATTACGACATTCTTGGCAACCTGAGGAGCGCCATACTAGCCACCGGAACGACCATTGACTATATGATTGATGGACAGAACCGCCGAATCGGCAAAAAACGTAACAACGTGCTGGAACAAGGCTTCCTTTATCAGGATCAACTTAAACCCGTAGCCGAACTCGATGGTAACGGAAACGTTGTCAGCCGGTTCGTCTATGCCATCGGTATCAATGTGCCTGACTTCATGATCAAGGGCGGCGTGACCTATCGTATTATCAAGGATCACCTCGGTTCGCCTAGGCTTGTCGTCGATATCGCCACCAACACCGTTGCTCAACGCATGGATTTTGATGCGTGGGGAAACGTGTTGCAGGATACCAACCCAGGATTCCAGCCGTTCGGCTTTGCCGGTGGTATCTATGACAAGGATACCGGTTTGGTCCGTTTTGGGGCTAGGGATTATGATGCCCATATAGGAAGATGGACGACTAAGGATCCGATTGGGCTTGCTGGAGGAATCAATCTGTACTTATATTCCGCAGGAGACCCTATAAATTTCAAAGATTCATTGGGCTTAAAATCGCCTTTCGAACCAATTATAGATAATAGCGAGGATTTACTTAGTGCGAGTGTTGCATATTTCGCTAAGTATCATATTGAGACACTAACAGGCCTTGATAATCATCTTTTTTCTAAAATTATTGATCTTGGCTCCGCACAATACGATCGCACTAGACATTATCAACAATGCCGTGAACAAGTCCTAAAACTTGAGGCTGAAGAATTCAAGCAATTTTTCTCGTTTGCTAAAGGGGGGCTAACTGAAAGCGCACTTTCTGATAGACAAAAGATATTAGCAAAATATGTAGCTGAGATTGCAGCATCTGAATAATAAGTAATCCCCGGCAGAGCCGAGGGAACGGAATATGCACCGCCCTGTGCATATCGATGGGGTCAAGCTAAATTGATTTGTTGATGATACGGTGTTCCGACTCTAAATCAGGGAATGCCTGCTTTCTGGAATAATTGAACACGGCTCTGACAGTCTCCTGTGGGTCGAATTAGCACGTTAGGGAAACCAAAAAAATTTAATTTTCCAACGTCTGTTTGCAGATTTTCTAATGTTATACAAAGCGGAATTGGGATTATAAAAGATTAATCGTAAGACATTATTGGGGCTAAAAGTTATCAGGACAAGAGAAATAAAAAAGGGTGTTGCACTATTATGTATATTTCCATAATATACGTTAATGATCGATTTAGCTAAAATAACTGGATTTGATTGGGACGAAGGAAATAGTCAAAAAAATGTTAAACACAGCGTATCAACGGCAGAGTCTGAACAAGTGTTTTTCAATGCCCCCCTGCTGCTGTTAGAAGATGTTAAGCACAGTCAATTGGAACAACGTTTTCATGCGTTGGGTAAAACAGACAATGATCGGCTATTACATATTTCTTTTACTCTACGCAATGATAATAGGACTATCCGTGTTATTTCAGCAAGAGTCATGCATAAAAAGGAGCGTTCAATTTATGAACAAACAACTTAAAACCATTCCACATTTCTCTAATGAAGAGGAAGAACGAGTTTTTTGGGAAAGTCACGATTCCACTGATTATCTCGATTGGAGCCATGCCCAGTCGGTTGTGCTGCCCAATTTGAAGCCAACAACTAAGACAATTTCATTGCGATTGCCACAACATTTATTGGACTCAATTAAAGCAGCAGCAAATTCCCGGGATGTACCTTACCAATCATTGATTAAGGTCTGGCTGCAAGAGAAAGTGCAGAATCATTAGTTCAGTGTTTTTTCTAACTTTTTAGCCGATGAAGAAACGCCATGAATCACCTTGACCGTAGCTCTGGTTATCAACTACTGGAAATAGCCTCACTGGTCGATTTTAGAATCGGTGAGCCGATCATCCAAGCGTGTACTGATGGAGAAAACTTTTCTTTCAAGGTTGACGTCGTGCTGAGTGCGAACGATGAAGAAGAACCAGCAGATGTTGCTGAATGGGCGTCTTTTGGCCTTATATTCGCTCTGGCGGTATTCTCTTTCGCTGATGCCAGACCCCGAGGCGCATCCGAAATCGATTTCGTCGATGACGACGAGTTTACTGTAGCTGACCTGTTTGAGTGCCTCCGTTTTGTCAACGGAGAGTTGCAATTCTTATCCGATTACCTGCGCGGACGTTGTATGAAAACCGACATCACCGTGCGGAAGAATGGTCAGCTGACTTTGAGTACCCGAAATCGTGGAAAAGCAGCGTTGCGCTGGTTGGATCGTTTGCAGGGGAAGAAGATGCTTAAACTCATCTAAATTGTAAGTTCCAGAAAACATAATCCTCGACCTGCAACGATCCGATAACTATAATCCGAATTAATTGAAACCGGCAAAATAAAACCAATCCAGTAAAGCAACCACTAGCGTAGGGCAAATATTTGGCCAAAACGTGCCTTCAATTTCTTCAATAGAGCTGCAATAATCAGAGCGAACAATACAATATAGCCTGAATGGCATCATATCTTGATTTGTATATCTGGCTATTAAGGGTTTATATACGGTTAGGAAGTCGTGTTAAAAGAACAAATTTATTGCTGCAAGAGCCTTAGATATTGATTCTACCGAGAAATTTTATAATCACAAGTTAGTTGCCAGGGGATTTGACCTATGAATCGCTATGATCCTGAACACGCGCTAAATCCTGAGCAATGGTTCGCTCTTGATGAACAGGTACGAGTAGACCTAGCGGAGGAACATCATCGGATTGCACGCATCAAGCTGCCTAACCTACAGGCCCACGCCACACTCCATGCAATCGTTGAAAACCAAATTGCCCAAAACCTTGAGTCCGTCGTTCGTGCAATGACTCGCCTCACGGCAGGAGGTCTGTCTCGACACGAAGCTATTCATGCTATTGCCTCTGTTCTTGCCGAACACATCTACGAACTCTTCGACCCCGCAGTAAATAAAAATAACTCGGCATCCATCTACAACGCAGCTATCGAGCGGCTCACAGCAAGGAATTGGCGTGGAAGCTAATATTGACCTTAAGTAAAGCCGCAGAAGCCACTGATCGAAGTATACGAGTAATACCTTATCAGATGAATGCAGCTAATTTCCCATCCACCGGGATTTGTTTGGCTTTGAATTCGACCAATCCAAAGTCGATCAGCAGCTGTTTAATAAACTGGCCACGATGAAATTTACCGATGCGGCGCAGAACATTCAATAATGTAAGGGATTTAGAATCGATTAAACAAGTCTCTCCATAACAGCCATTGGCTCATAACAACCAACACAGTGCAGATCGGCCATAAGCAGCCCGTCTGAGCTCCCAGCAACATACCCTCAGACATTTAAAAACAGACGCTCAAATCCTGTAGCTTTTACAAAAAGTTAATCGATCTCCATCCAAAATACTCTCATTACAACTAAGCTACTGTTTTGTCATAAAACCCAGATCATTAATTTCTTTCTCAACAAAACTGGTATTTGTTCCAAAGTGTTACCTTACAAAATGAGTCTAATCTAAATATATATTTTGAAAATTAATCATTTACGAAACAAATCATACCATCATCGCAAGGTTTTAAAGTGACTACAAGAAGTTCATTTGTTGGTTCTACCCAAATAAAAAATCTCATTGCCGGAATTGAGTCAGTTTTTAAAATCAGTATCGCGATATTATTAAGTCGGTAAATATTCACAGACCATAGGGATTAATTGGACTATTTTCATTTCAGCCTATCAGATCAATTTAAGTTGCAACTTTATCAGTGTAATTGTTTAATTGACGCTGTTTGACTTTGTAGTAGCCCATACGCATATTCTAATCCAAATGAAGTTATTGCGATCCTTCGGGCAAGAATTGAGGGAGCCTAAGCTACAGTGCGCAGTGTGGTCAATGAAAAGTAACCAACAACACTATATGTCCTCAATCCATGATTACCGGACCTATTTGGCATAATGCGGCTATTCGTTAATCAGAGATAATTGGATTTAATCGACATTTGTCTTTTTTAAGTATTTAAGCAGGAATCCTAATTGCTCTAGCCATTCTCACTTAATGTGGTGACTGGCGGATGTTATAGGTTCCTGTGGTTTATGGTATCGGGCAGCTACACTTATAGCACTCGCTCTACGATTCGCGTTTTTGAAGCGTAATTCTAAATGAAGTTTGTGTGTTATCTTATGAAGTCTAATTTAGGAGTATGTCATGAATTTAATATTAAACCTCAGCAGTACCGATTTAGACGAAGAAGAGTTACATCAGCTAACACAAGAGCTTTGCGAAAGCATTACCAGTGAAACTGAAATAAAAGCCGAAATACCCAGCGGTGCAGTTGTGCAAGGGACTAAAGGCGACCCGATTACACTAGGTGTCATCGCCTTGGCTTTTTTAACCACCAACTCAGCGGTCGCATTATTTGAAATGTTTAAAGCCTATTTCAGTCGGGTGCCATCATTAACTATCAAAATGACCAAAGTAGATGGCACACCGTTTGAAATGACAGCGCAAAATATAAAACTTGAGCAAATACAAGACGTGCTAAAGCAGCTAGACCATACAACTCATTAAATATGAGCAAGTACGCTGTCCTGTGTGGCAATAGCCAATTCCCAGATAGTGGCGATAAAATCAAATTGCCTGACTTGGCTTGTCCTGAACAAGATGTAGACGGATTAGATAGAGTTTTAGCTTCTGAGCGTGGCGAATTCGATGTGTTGGCTTTGAAAAATAAAACGAGTTATAAAGTAATACATGAATTACATCGCACTGTAAATAAAGCACAAAAAGATGATTTACTACTGTTTTACTATTCAGGGCATGGCGTGCCAAAATCTGGAAAACTGTACTTGACTTCCTTAGATACCGTTTTCGCCGAATTGGAAGCCACGGCGATTCCAATAAATCGCATTTATGACATTCTCGGTACGGGCAAGTGTAAAAAAATTGTCATTATTTTGGATTGTTGTTTCAGCGGCGTGGCTGGACAAGGTTATAAGGGTGATATGGATGCCCAATTGCAACAACTGAATAACGGTCGCGGAACATATTTGGTTACTGCATCAACTGGGGTGCAATTAGCCCATGAAAATGCGGAGGAGGGTTTAAGTTTATTCACCAAGCATTTAATCACTGGTTTAGAAACAGGCGATGCTGATAAAGGTGGTGATGGATTAGTGGATATGGATGAGTTGTACGACTATGTCCATAGCAAAGTCAAAACAGAAAATCCTGAACAAGAGCCTACACAATATATTACTGATAAACGAGGTGATTTGATTATTGCCAAAAGTGGGCGTGATTCGAAAACTGAACAACTCAGGAAAATAAAGAATCATTTTTACGATCTGGCCAAAGATGACAGGATTAGTGGCGATATTTTAAATGGGGTTTTAGAACTACTTAAACGTTCGCAATCAGAGATTTCTCTGTTTGAACAACAGCAGTATGTTTTAATTATAGACCTTTTTGAAAACAAAATCATGGCTATTGAGTTTGTTAGAAAATGGGATAAGCTGGTATCTGAAATAGAGCAAGAAAAGGCAACGGAACAACGACTAGCGCGAGACAAAGAGGTTCAAGATAAAGCAGCAAAGGAACAAGCAGAGCAAGAAAAGGCAACTCAACAACGATTAGCACGAGACAAAGTAGCTCAAGATAAAGCTGCAAAGGAACAAGCAGAGCAAGAAAAGGCAACGGAACAAACAGAGCAAGAAAAGGCAACCCAACAACTATTAGCGCGAGACAAAGAAGCTCAAGATAAAGAGGCAAAGAAGCAAGCAGAGCAAGAAAAGGCAACGCTAGCGAAAACAACACAAGAAAGATTGGGTCAAAAAACTCAAGAAAAAGCCACTCAAGGGTATTCACTTAAATTTTCATGGTTACCACCTAAATTTTTGGCAATAATAGTTGCGTTGTGTTTGTTTGGATATTTTATTGAGCGAAAAGCTATAAATAACTTAAGCATAGAAAACCTTAAAGTATGGACAATGTTTGAATCAAAGCCAGCTCTTACATCAATGCAAACGAACGCCATTTTATTCTGGTATGACCTGATTTGGTCAAATGATGTAGTCAATGTCAATGATACCGTGACAATTAAAGGAAAAATCTATGTGTTTGAAGGTTGGCCCGAAACGCTGATGAAACCAGATAACGCATTATTAAACGCTGGCGTTACAGAAATTGACACTGAAGACCCTGTATTTATTGTAGAAAAAGTTTACATTGGTACTCAATTAGTTTCTAGTCCCGTGCGATTGGAGATTGGCGAAACTTATGAATTCAAGATTTTGCTTAAAGCACGCCGTCCGGGTGATTGGCGCTTACATGCCTTGATGACAATTAAAAACAGTGAACAAATCAATAGCCCTGAAAAGACAATCACGATAAAAGGTTTGATAAACGATTTCAATGGTTCTGTTACACCTCCATTACAGACGGATGTTGTGGAAAATGTCAAACCAATCGAAATGCCTCTTAGTACTGTTAGCGTTAAGGTTGAAGATGATGAATACCGTATACCAGCTCGCGCTTTGCATATGACTTTGACAATCACTAACAAGGGTAATTATGCAGTTCGTTTAGGCGAATTAAACATTGGTGGTGTACGTTTCTTGGATGCAGATGTTGTAGAAGATAAAACAGGTTATCCTGATGACTTGTTGGCTGAAGACGGTTTGGCTGTTAGTGATAACAGCCCACTTGCTCCAGGCCAAACAAGAACCATAGAAGTTACTGCTTCTGGCGCAGCGTGGGAAACATATCATTTAGCTGACTCGATATATAACCCAGTATATAACCCAATTAGACGTTTAGCTGGTTTATTGTTCTTCCTTGATGAAACAGGTAACCGTCAAACGGTCATCGTTAATGCTCCGTTAATCCCATCTGAAAATTAATGCCATCTTACTGGCGGTGATGTCGCTTCTTGTTTGGCAAAAACAATTCGCCGCATTGTCCACACGCCGCCGTCGTGCCACCGGAATAAGGCCAACCGTTTAATATCTATACCTCGAATGTCAGCTTTAGGGAAACTATGAAAACATGCTTAGAGGCTGGTTTGGGTCGCAGTGAGCAGTTCAACTTGCTAGATTTTTTCTATTATTCAATGGCTGGTTTGAAGAAATTTATATAATTTTAATGAACGGTGCCCATCATTAGCAAAATGCTACTAACGAAAGACTGGAGTTGTTAGCACTTATGACTAACCGCATTTAATGCTGGCAACATTTCTTGAACTTTTTACCGCTACCACACGGACAAGGATCATTCCGGCCTATTTTTGGTAAGTGTTTGATGGGGAATGATTTAATAGGCTCATCAGGTGCTCCGTCTTCAAAACTGTAAAGCGCTTTTAACAGTTGAATGGATTCCTGCATTTCAGCGGATGCGTGATTGTGATAATTGGGTCTGGGCGTCACGCGTTTGCTTCTGATACCCAGGGCAATTTCTACATCTTCGAGGTCGCCGGGTATGGAAATATCGATACATTGACGGTTAAAAGTATCACGAATAGTTTCAATACTGTCTATGGCTTGCAACTCAATCAATGAGCAAACCGTTAATCCAGCTAAATCCTGTATGGTTGCATCGGCCTGTTTTAAGAAGTCTATGAGCACGGCAATGCAATCTTCGCGATGAAATTCGGCTAGATGTTCAAGGCTGGAAACCGCGTTTGATCGACAAATTGAGGATTTACTTGAATCCCATAAATACGCTTTGAGTTTAGCAATAGCGGGTAATCCCATTAATGCCAAGGCTTTTGGTAGTTCGTCGGTGTACATGACATCAAATGCGTATTCATCGCCCAGATCAAGCAGGACCGTAATGGCTTCGATGACCTGTAACTGGCCGAGTGCATTCCAAGCGTGTAAAGGTGCCCAAATCTTAGGGTCGTCGTCATCCTCTGCTTTGAGTAGCAATGGATCGGTGGCTAAATAAATCAGGTCGTCGACATGATCCAGGGTTAACCCTAAATCAAGATAATTGGGTAAGGAAGTTTCAAGTTCACCCTGAGTCAGTAACCGGTTAACAGGCGCAGAATATTGCATGCTTCAAGTGCCTTTAAAGTAATTTAGGGTGTAACAGTAACCACTTACAACGTCCATTTTACCAGTCAGCCTACCAACCTATTAAAAAGCAGTGTCGGAATTATTTTTATGGATTAAATTTTACTCTGTTCACTGCCAATTAATCCATGCTCTAAAAAAATATTGTAGCGACGGTATCAGTAAAACCAATCCTGACGATATAGTTCCGCAACTCGATTCATCCTCTAATTTGAGACAATGCGGTCATTGCGCTAATTGAACCTTTAGCTTCAAAATCGGCCAATGGACTAAACCGCTCGCGCGGTAGGGAGTGCATCGTTTGGCTATAGTAATTTAAAAAAGATCGCAGATGCGGTTGATTAACAGGAGCTCAGCTGTTGCTGATTGACAGTCGATAACGTTTCCTTATGTTACGAAATGAGGCAATCCGCCTTGTTTCAAACTAGGAGACGTATCATGTCAACCTCTAAAAAAACCATCACCCCGTTGCGCCAACGCATGCTCGACGACATGCGGATGCGTAAGCTTAGTGACAAAACCCAAATTGCCTATATTCGGGCTGTCCGGCGTTTAACCTGTTTTCTAGGCCGATCGCCGGACACCGCCACGGCTGAGGATCTTCGGCATTTCCAATTATATCTAGTTGACCAAGGTGCTTCACCGATTACTTTGAATGCAACCATTACCGGGCTGAAGTTCTTTTTTGATGTGACCCTAGACCGGCCTGAACTGATGGCCAAGATGCAACCGGTGCATGTGCCGCGTACTTTGCCTGTGGTGTTAAGCTGTGCGGAAGTATCGCGCCTGATCATGGCGGCGCCGAGCCTGAAATACCAGACGGCACTGTCAATCGCCTACGGTGCCGGGTTACGTGCCAGCGAAGTAGTTCGGCTTAAGGTTAGCGACATCGACAGCGAGCGCATGATCCTGCGCATTGAATGCGGCAAAGGCCAAAAAGACCGCCACGCGATGCTGTCGCCGTTGCTGCTGGGACGCCTTCGGGTGTGGTGGCGGGTTGCCCGTGCCCAAGGTAAGATGCCTGATGGCGGTTGGTTATTTCCGAGTTATAGCCTGATTGAACCGGTCACGACCCGCCAGCTTAATCGGGCCATCCACGCCGCCGCCGATGAGGCCAAGATCGACAAACGCATTTCAATGCACACGCTTCGGCATAATCCTGAGTACCGAATAATGCCGAGTAATGTTTAAGCCAATTGCTATTATTCTCGGTTT